>SDBT01007133.1_pt1 | contig 18442 bp, 17 predicted proteins | sample 2277101 | NCBI WGS metagenome assembly SDBT01 (sample SAMN10404973, study PRJNA504765) | marine sediment metagenome | isolation source: marine sediment core GS10_PC15, 103 cmbsf | place: Arctic Ocean: Southern Knipovich Ridge | collected 2010
GGCATCACTCTTAAGGATCTGCTTAAAATTCTCGTTGATAGATACCCTAAACTAAAGCAGAGTTTCTACACAAAGACTGACGAGTTAACAGATTATTTGGTCATGTTTGTGAACGATAAACCAATTTCTTCCTTAGATGGGATAAACACTGAACTCAAAAATGGTGATGAACTTTTGTTTTTTATTCCTGTCAGTGGCGGATAATTATTTTAACTAGGTATTTTCAAAGTGTTTTCCTCTGAACGCTTCAGAGCGAGTTGATTAAACCTCTTTCGTATAGTATGGTTGCATCCAATACCTCATCATTGGTAACGGAGAGGAAATCTAAGGTGTTGTCTAGTACATCCAGCATGTCTTGTTTCTGCTGGGGAAGCATTCCATAAACGCCTCTGTAGACGACTGCATTGTTCACCCAGATATTATTAGTGAAATGATCCGAGGCAAATTCACACTGATTTATTTCAAGATTCTCTATTAATATCTTGACTTCTTTTAACTTTTCTATGGGCGACGTGGGTTGATAGCTGCCAGAGTTCTTCTTATCTTCTAGAGGTGAACCGCGTTGAACCACTAGTGTTCTGAGTCTTATGAAATCTGGATTTACCTCATTGCACACCTGAGCAGATGCAATTGCATGTTCTTTTAGCCGATCTTTCCCCCCAGCGCCTATTAGAATGTAGAATGAAAGCTCCAGCCCTGCCTCTTTGGCTGCTCTTCCTCCAGCTATCATCTCTTCGGGCGTTTCGCCTTTTTGCATAAATTCTAACGTCTGTCTATCTCCAGATTCCAGCCCAACATGCACACGAGTCAGCCCTGTTTCTTTCAACTGAGAAAGATGTTTGGATCCAAGATTCTTCAATGTTTTTGCTCGTGCATAGGAGGTTATTCGATCAAGATCAGGGAACCGTTGTTTTATATAACGAATAACGTCCTCAATATTTTTCATTGCCAGGCTGTCGGAATCTGCGATAAATACTGCCGTTGCTCCGTTGTAGATTTTTGCGGCTTTATCGATGTCTCTTTTTATTTCCTCAAGTGATCGTTGTTTGAATGGTAGAGTTTTATACATCGTACAAAAAAGGCATTTATTCCAAGGGCACCCATGAGATGCCCGGATAAGGGCTGATGCAGCCTCACTGGGTGGTCTATAGGGTGGAAAATCATATCCTAAAGTTCGAACATCTACCATATTAACACCAATGCGGAAGAAACATTATTATTAATTTTTTCCTGATTCATGGGAAAACACTGCTGCGCCAAACGCTCCCATAAGCTGAGGATATTCAGGAATTAAAATATCATCACCTACGTACTTCATTAAAATCTTAGCAATGATATCATTATACGCTATTACTCCCCCTGTTAACATGACTGTTCCTTCTAAAGGATCCATTTCAATGACACGTTTCACAACAGATTCAAACGCACTTTTAACCATATCTTCTGTTTTTTCTCCTTCTTTAATCCGAGTGAGGATCTCCGTTGAGGCAAATACCGTACAAAAACTTCCCAAGGCGATATCTTTTTTAGATTGTGAAGCAAGCGTATTCATCTTGTTCATAGGAACGTTGAGTTTATAGGCAATTTCCTCAAGAAATACTCCCGTTCCTGCTGCACATTTTCTATTCATTTTAAAATGAAGAATTTTCCCCTTTCCATCGATCTTTATGATTTCAGTATCCTGCCCACCGATATCAATGACGGTCATTGCTGTTGGAAAATAATGATGAGCTCCTTTCGCATGACAACTGATTTCGGTTTTTTCACTGTTGTTAAAGGTGACATTTTTCCGTCCATATCCTGTCGCTGTGATGTGTGATATCTCTTTTTTCTGAATCTTTGTATCAGTACAGGCTTTCTTAAAAGCAGAGGTAATAGATGACTGCATATCTATACCTGAGGGTTCAACGCACCATCCAATGATATTATCATTATTATCAATAATCACGACTTTTACATAGGAAGTACCAACGTCAATGCCTACGAAATACTCATTAGCTGCCATATCTTCACCCGATAATTACATCAAATTCAACAATTGGAAATAGTTATACCTATATGATGTTTAGCATTAAGTGTAAAAATAATCTAAAAACAAGAAAAGATAATAAGTACTATTTTTATTAGGGTCTGCTATCAATTAATACTATAAAAGACAACATAATTGTAGCATTCTACGATTATATATGCTGATGAATTTAATTTGTTCAACAAAACACCTATCAGAAGAGTGGGACATGGGGAGTAATTGTGACTGAAAAAAAATCAACAACTCGGAAAAAAATCATGGCGTTAAAACAAATGAGACAGATCATGGCGAACTATTTTTATGAACTCAATGACGCATCACAGAATAAGAAAAAGAAAGTCGCCTGGTGTTCAAGTGTTGGCCCTGCGGAGATACTGCGAAGCCTTGGTTTTTTGGTGTATTTCCCTGAAAATCATGGGGCGTTAATCGGAGCAAGTAAAATAGCATCTGATCTAATTCCATATGCAAATGCCATAGGATTTTCACCAGAGGTATGTTCCTATTTAACCTCAGACATTGGTGCATATCTCCAAAAGATAACGCCATTATCTCAATCCTATGAAGGCATTACAGCCATTCCAAAACCTGATGTCGTCGTCTATAATACAAATCAATGTCGAGATGTTCAAGATTGGATGGCTTGGTATGGACGGGAGTTTAAAGTACCCATCCTTGGTCTTCATACCCATCGTGGGATAGAACAGGTAACATCAGCCCATATTCAGTCGATTGCCCAGCAAATGAGGGATTTAATTGAACCACTCGAAAAAATTGCAAATAACTCATTTGATATCGAGGTACTGAAACGAGTGTTGTCGTTATCAGCACAGTGTTCTGATCTGTGGAATCAAGTGCTTGATACTGCAGCTGCCTTGCCGTCACCAATGACGTTTTTCGATGGGGCAATCCATATGGGACCTGCGGTTGTATTACGTGGTACACAACAAGCTGTTGACTATTATAAAACTCTCCTTGCGGAGCTACAGCAACGAGTACAACAAGGACAGGGAGCTGTAAATGATGAACACTTTCGATTATACTGGGATGGCATGCCCATATGGGGGAGGCTTCGAGCACATTCTGAGTTGTTTGCCCAACATCAGACCTGTGTTGTGGCATCAACGTATTGTAACAGTTGGATTTTTTCTGCTTTTGATCCAAAAAAACCATTTGAGAGTATGGCACAAGCATATGCAGAATTATTCATTGTTCGTTCTGATCATGCAAAAGAGGATTATTTGAAAAAAATGATGGACTTTTTTTCCGTTGATGGCATTGTGTTTCATGATGCAAAAACATGCCCACATAACACCAATAATCGCTATGGGATGCCGCAGCGTATTGAGAAAGACACAGGAAAACCCTATGTCGTCATCCATGGTGATTTAAACGATTTACGATGTCTCTCTGATGAGCAGGCAACAACGAATATTGAGGCTTTTATAGAACAATTAGAGGTTAAGAAATGAAAAGAAATAATGGTGCAACATATGGAGGTGAAGAGCCAGTATGACATGTTGGTTGAACCTGGGGCATATGGTGAAGATAAATGCAAAAAAGTTTCCTAATAGAATTGCGTTAAAAGATAAAGATAGAGGCGTAACTTATAAAGAATTAAACAAACGAGTCAATAAACTCTCCCATAGTCTTCTCTCAACTGGATTAAAGAAAGGAGATAAATTTGCTGTTTTATTAGAAAACTGCATCGAAATCGTTGAAGCATATCTTGCAGCTTCAAAAACAGGTTTAGTCATTGTTCCCGTGCATTTCAGATTCGTCGGTAGAGAAATCATCAATCTGGTGGAAAACTCTGATGCAAAAGCACTCATTGTCCATGAAGAGTTTATACCCCTGGTGGATCCTATTAAAAAACAGTTAAAGAATGTCTCACCAGATAATTTTTTTATCGTAGGAAACCAGGTCGATGGCTATCTTGAATATGAGGAATTTATTGAAGCTGCTCCAGAGACAGAACCCGTGGTCACGATTGATTGTAAAGATCCCTGGACTATCCTCTATACATCGGGGACAACAGGGAAACCAAAAGGAGTGGTGCGTTCACATGAATCCTATATCGCTTTCTTTTTAATCAACTCAGTTGACTTTGGTTTTAATCAACATGATGTCTGTCTTAATGTAATGCCGTTGTATCATGTCAATTCCACGTTTTACACATTTCTGTTTTTATATATTGGAGGCTCGGCGTATATTCAACCTGCTCGCCATTTCAATGCAGAAGAAATCTTGGGAATCATTGAACGAGAAAAAATTACTTATATCTCCCTTATTCCAACGCATTATAATTTGATATTGAATGCTTCTGAAAAAGCCAAGAAACGAGATGTCAGTTCCATACGAAAACTTCTCTGTTCCTCAGCTCCAGTTCGAAAAAGTATGAAAAAAGCAATCATGGAGTTCTTTCCTGGTGTTGAACTGTATGAAGCATATGGTTCAACAGAGGCTGGATTAGTGACTATTTTAAAACCGGAGGATCAAATGCGTAAACTGGGATCAATTGGCTATGAAGCAGTTGGCACTGATTTTGTTAAAATCTTTGATGAATATGGTATTGAAGTCGATGTGGGCGAAGTAGGTGAGCTGTTCTCACGAGGTCCAATGTTATTTGATGAATATTATAAACTCCCCGAGAGAACAGTAAGCTCATTTCAAGGTGAATGGTTCAGTGCAGGTGACTTGGCAAAATGTGATGAAGATGGTTTTTATTATATTGTTGATCGAAAAGATAATATGATCATAACCGGTGGAGAACATGTTTACCCAAGCGAAGTGGAAGAAGCCATCAGTAAACACGAAGATGTCTTTGATGTTGCCGTCATTGGTATGCCTGATGAAAAATGGGGAGAACGAGTGGCTGCTGTTGTTGTTCCAAAAGAAAAATCCAAGATTAATGAAAAGACAATTATTGATCATTGTAGGGATTGTATGGCTGGATATAAAAGACCAAGGCAGGTTATTTTTATTAAAAATGAGGAGATGCCGAGAACACCAACTGGAAAAGTACTACATCGAATACTTAAAGAAAGATATGAAAAGAAGGGGAAATAATAATGAGTGATTATAGATTTGGAATAATAGGTGCGGGTCCTGTGGGAAGTATTATGGGATCACATCTTGTACAAGCAGGAAATGATGTCGTTCTTATAGATATACTAAAAGATCATATGAATGAGATAAAAAAGAATGGTCTTACCATATGTGGACTTAGAGAATTTAATGTACCATTCTTAGAAAAAAACCTCTGTTATTCAATTGATGAGATGAAAGGAACGGAGATCAATGTGGTTTTTGTTTCTATCAAGGCGTCACGTTTTCCAGATATTTTACCTTTATTAAAAAAGGTTGCCACACCTGATATGATCTTTGTTAGTTTACAGAACGGTCTTGATAATGAAGAAATTATCGCGGAAGAATTTGGTAAAGAAAATACTATGAGAATAGTAGTCAATTATGCTGGTAATCTTATTGATAATGGAAAGGTAAGAATGTCTTTTTTTAATCCCCCTAACTATATTGGAACAATAGATTCAAATGCAGACGAAAAAGCAAAAAAATTAGCTAAAATTCTGACCAAATCCGACCTTAGAACTGTTTTTACACAAGATATAAAGAAATACGAATGGGAAAAAATTATTCTTAATGCAGCCTTAAGTCCAGTCTGTGCTCTAACTCGACGGACAATGAAACAAATGATGAAATTTAATGATACTAGATCACTTGCAAAAGCAATACTTAAAGAAGGAATTGATGTGGCAGCAGCAAATGGAATTCATTTTAAATCAAATTTCTTAGATTTTTGTATGGGTTATTTAGATAAAGCTGGTCATCATAAAACCTCGATGCTTGTAGATATTGAAAATAGAAACCCAACTGAAATAGATTTCATCAATGATAAGATAGTAAAATATGGCAAGAAAAAAGGAATTTCCACTCCGATTAATTCAACAATTGTATCTCTTATACGAGGGTCTGAACTCCCTGAGTACGTTGAATCATGAAATAAAATATGAGGTTGAATTCTTTTGGAATATGTAATAATTGGCAATGGTGGCGCGGGGATAAGTGCCTTACAAGCAATACGAGCAAGTAACGCCTTAGCGAAAATTACCGTTATTTCCAAAGAACAATATCCCTCCTATTCACCATGTTCACTTCCTAATCTCATCGCAGGAGAGATTGATCAAGAGACCATATATCGTTTTGATAAGGAACATTATCGATATTTCAATGCAACATTTCGAAAAAATACAGAAGCATTACACATTCATCCAGAAAAAAAAATGGTGTCTCTCTCTGATGGATCATCTATAACCTATCATAAATTATTAATAGCTGCAGGGGCAAAACCCATTATTCCCAAAATTGAAGGATTACATAAAAAAGGGGTCTTTATCATGGGAGTTCTATCATCTTCTCTTGACATTATTGAGCATATTCAGAAAGGGGTGTCTCACGCTGTTGTGATTGGTGGGGGGTTTATGGGTGTTGAAACTGCTGTGAGTCTTCAGAAAAAAGGAATATCAACAACTATTGTGGAGATGCTCCCGCATATTCTTACAAGAATGCTTGATTCCGATATGGCAGATAAAGTAGCACTGCAACTGAAAAACAATGGGATTGAAATCATTGTCAATGATAGAATAAACAAGATAAACGGTACGAAGAAAGTTACTAGCGTTTCCCTTCAAGAAAAGACTATTAAATGTGACATGGTTATTTCTGCAGTTGGAGTGAGTCCAAATATTGACCTTGTGAAAGATACCCAAATTAAGACAAATCGAGGAATATTGGTTGATACGACGATGCTGACATCAATTTCTGATATCTATGCGGCAGGAGATATAGCAGAGGTTCATGAACAAATCCAAGGGAAGAGAGGCTCTTTTGCGATTTGGCCTAATGCCATAGAACAAGGTCGTATCGCTGGTTTTAACATGGCACGAATAACGCGAAATTATCATGGAGCAGAGTTAGTCAATATTCTCAATATTTTTGGATTGCCCATTGTCTCAATGGGATATACTTTAAAAGAATGTGGAAAATGTACCGTTATGTCACGAATTACTCCTGACGTATGCAAAAAGATTATCTTGAAAAATAATAGAATTATTGGTCTTCAGTTTATCGGATCAATAATAAATACAGGGTTATTTTATTCTATGATGAAAAAAGGAACCAATATCGAGAAATATAAAACTCGGCTTCTTGATGATACGTTTATCATTGAACCTGAATCTGTTAATAAATAATAATAAAACTATTTTTTATTTCAGACTAAAAATCGTTCTGCCATATCTTTTCGTCTTTTCTCAAGTTCCTCTGTTTCATCAAGGTATTGAATGGCACCCGTTGTACAATATTTAATGCATTTAGGATCACCATCGCATAAATCGCATTTTATAACTTCGTCATCAATTGATGTAATTGCATTATATGGACAAAGAACTGCACAAAGTCTACAGCCAATGCATTTATCTTCATTTCTGAGGATTATCCCATCCTTTTCATAATATGCATTTTGGTGACAGAATTTATGACAGATAGGTTCGTCACAGTGAAAACAGACAATGGGAACTTCATATTTATGAAATTCATCGCGTACAATGGTTATCGCTGCTTTTTTAGGGTTACATTCTCCAAATTTGCTCAATGAACACGCAAGTGAACATTCTTTACATCCCGTACATTTCTCAGGGTAGACATAAAGGTATTTCATTGTATTGCCTCCAGTTCTTTAATGCGTTCATTTCTCACTTGTCCATTTGAATCCCATCTTCTGAGTTTGTAGTATCTTGTGAGCATGTTGTCAAATTCTTTTCTATCGATGTGATGGCCTTTGGCAATTTTAAGCGGCATTGGGTCATCAAAATATCTTTTAGGCAGGGTATCGTCTTTTCGGGAGATTCCTTCACGGTTGTTGATCATGCGTTCAAAATCTATAACGCGTTTTCCGATTTCTTGTATTTGTTTTTCTGTGTATTTCCAATTTGATGCACTATAGATGAGTTTTTTCATCCATGCATAATCGACAAAATGGGGGCTGTTGAATCCATGACAGATGAATTTACAGATTCCTAGACAGTCGATAGTTGCAAAGATGTTATCTGAGAAATAGACTGTTTTTTCTTTTGCTTTGTAAGATGTTGGATCGTTGGGTACACCTTTGCCATAGATGCGTTCTCGTACTTCAAGTGGTAGGTTGAGGAAGATTTCAAGAGTTGGTCTACTTCTGAGATGATCAGCACCGCGTGATGAAGTTGCTATCCCTAGAGCAAATGCTTTGAGGTATCTAACGTCATGGGGGTCGCTTTGTGGAAGACCTTTCACAGCGATGAGGTAGTCTTTTGATTTTTCACCAAATCGTTGTATGTTTTGGGTACTTTCTGCAAGGATGTCTCCGAATCCTTCTCGTCGTGAGGTTTTATAGAGTAATTCTTTAGTGAGCTCAAAATCTCCAAATGCAAGTTTTTCTCCCGTGAGATTTTTATCAATAATCCCTTTCTCATAAAGTTCAAAAACCCAGGCGAGATTGGTCCCTGCTGATGAGATATCTAATCCAAGTTCGTTGCAGATGTTGTTAAGTTCGATGACCTGTGCAGGGTCTTTTATGCCAATGTTTGAACCCAGAAGTCCGAGTGCAGTGTATTCTGGTCCTTCTCCACCAAGTTTGTTACGATGTCGGCAGTGGATGATACAGGATGAACATCCGATCATTTTATCAACAAAAGTTTCAATGACATCTGCATTGAGATCATCTGACCAGGCGTTAAGTTGACTGTTTTTTGTACGAATTGCGCCTAGTACATTGCTGACTTCATACAGGAGTGGTGTACCGACGGTTCCAAGGATGGAGGAGATTTTAGAACTCATTATGTATTCTATTAGCTCTTCAACGATAGTGAGCATCTCTTCAGGATGAGCAATTTGTATGCCCTGTGTTCCTCGTGCGACAACTGCTTTAAGGTTTTTTGAACCCATGACCGCACCAAGGCCACATCGCCCTGCTGCATTTTTTATCCCTGTTCGTACACAGGCAAATCTGACAAGTTTTTCACCGGCGACTCCACATACAGCGGCTTCAACATGTCCAAGGTCTCGTCTGAGGGTTTGTTGAATTTCATAGGTATCCATACCCCAATAGTCCTTTGCATCCTTTATTTCTAAGGTGCCGTTATGAGCATAGACATAACTTGGTTTCTTTGCTTTACCTTTGAGAATGATGCGGTCAAATCCTGCATAACGGAGTTCTGCTGCGAAATATCCTCCACAGTTGGAATCTCCAAGAATTCCTGTTTCTGGTGATTTTGCGGTGATGTTAAATCGACTGGAGTTGGGGGTAATTGTTCCCGTGAGAAATCCTGTTCCAAAAATTAAGACGTTATCAGGTGAGAGGGCGTCGATTCCTGGTTTAAGCATGTTGTAGAGATAGTAGCTGTTGAGTCCTCTACCACCGAGTAACAGTTTTTTAATGGACTTGGGAGTTTGTGTTACTTTTATTGTTTCTTTTGTTAAATCTATAATACCAAGTTTTCCCCTTAACATTACATCGCCTAAGATACCATCTATATAACGTTTTAGTATTAGAAGTTTTTATTGGTTTTAGAGGTTTTTTACGGCTTTGTTGACATTTTGACACGATACACTTATATACATCTATTGATAAATAATATCACGATACTAGATAACAAGATATTTCCTTTGAGGAGATAATGAGATGCATAAAAAAGCTATTGAAAAACCAAGCTACTATAAATTAACCATAGAGCTAAAACATATGGAACATGTAGATGAATTACTGAAATTGCTTCAGAAAAAGAATTTAAGCTCTGATTCATTAATTTCAAAAACCGATGAAAAAGATAGGGACCTTACCTTGACTATTGGTTTTTTATTTATTGAAGAAGCACGACAATGGTTTCAAACATTTCAGAAGGTATATGTTGATGATTATGGGAAATCTCTCAATGATCTAATGCATAATTCATTGAAACTGGAGGAAAAGACTCATCTCGGTTGGAATAATGGATGGGCTGAGATAACGCCTGAGCTTTTTTACAAAAAGAAGATTTGTTCATAATTTTATATTTGAATAAAATAATATTCATGTTATTTGATTTTTTAATCATTTTCCTGAACAAACGGGTTATGTTGTTTCTCAAATCCAATGGACGTTGCAGGTCCATGACCAGTAAATACTACGGTATCATCTGGTAATGTATACAACCGCGTCTTGATTGATTTTGCCAACTCTTCAAAAGAACCCATACGAAAATCAGTTCGCCCGATACTCCCTTGGAAAAGTGTATCTCCACCAAATACTATACTGTTATGAAGATAACTCACCCCGCCAGGAGAATGACCTGGAGTGTGGAGTACCTTCAAATCAAAACTTCCAATTTTTATGATTTCATTATCCTCAATGGTTCGATCTGGATTTGGCGGTTGTTCAATATTAAAACCCCACTGCATGGCAGCATTTTTACTATCCTCAAGGAAAAAGCAATCACCTTTATGAGCAAGAAACTCAGCTCCAAGTTCTTTTTTTACCTCCATAACTGCACCAACATGATCAAAATGACCATGGGTCGCTAAAATATATTTAATATCAAGTCCTAGATTTTCAACTTTTTTCAATATAAGATATGCATCATCACCAGGATCGATAATAGCTCCTTGTTTTACTTTTTCATCCCAAATAATATAACAATTCGATTCAAGAGGGCCAACAATGAGATGCTCAACTTGTAATTTAGAAGAGGTCATCGAGTTCATCACCTTCCCCATCACCCTCAGGCATCTTTCCAAATTGCTGGAGGAACTGTTGTATCATTTCACTTTCTCGCTTGGTATACATAGGATCAGGTTCGAATAAGAAATATTTTGCTTTGGTATCTGAATTCAACTTTTCCTGTAAGTCTGCTTGCATGTTCTGACTTCCTTTAATTACTATTACTACTTTGTTTTCATCCCGCAGTTGGAATACACCTTCTACTGCTGGTACCTCGGCTACGTTTTCATTATTGAGCTCCAGCCATTTATCAGGTGGAAAAACAACAGGTAATATATTCAAACGTAGGTCACATCTTAGACAGCGTGCTGCTTCTTCTTTAGCCTGGTTTTCATTATAACAACTTTCTACCATCTCAAAGTTTTCTATTCTAGTCTTTGGGCTATTTTTTGGAGTATCTATACGTTCCAAAAATGCAAAACCTTCAACCTTGCCAATATTTGGATCAAGCTTTTGCGATGGTGCAAGAGTTGGGTAGATGTTGCCATCACCACCAAGATATTTATCAATAGCTATAGCGGCTGACGCTCCATCAGCTACAGCCTCTACAACAGAAGACGGTCCTCTAGCAACCTCACCACCAGCAAAAACATTAGACATATTGGTTTGCATATCTTTCTTGATAGCAATTATCCCTGTTTTTGTATCAATATCTTTAACCCAGGAAAGATCTGAGCTTTGACCAATAGCTAGTATCACATGGTCTGTTTCAATTTTTTTAGTCTCACAGCTATTAAATTCAGGAGCAAAGTTACCCTTAGGATCAAAAACAGAAGTACACTTTATCAGCTCAATACCAGTAACCTTTCCATCTTTTCCAAGTATTTTACTAGGACCCCAAGAAGGATGCATAGTTACGCCTTCCTCTCTTGCTTCTTCTATTTCCCAATCATGAGCAGGCATCTCTTCATTGCATTCTAAACAAGCAAGCTGGGCCTCATCTGCACCAAGGCGTATAGCGGTTCGTGCAACATCCATAGCTACATTTCCACCGCCAATAACTACTAATCGACCATCCAAGGATGTCATATTTTTCTTTTTTGCATCCCTTAAAAAATCAAGACCCCATTTTACTCCTTCTACGTCAGAGCCGTCTACAGGTATTTTCTTGCTAAGACCTGCACCAGATCCTATGAAAACAGCTTGAAAATCCTTATAAAGATTAGATAGAGATGTTTCTTTTCCAATGGGTGAATTAGTTTTGAATTTTATCTTTAAATCTTTAAGTATATCAATATCTTTATCCAATATTTCAGGAGATAACCTATAATCAGGTATTGCATATCTGAGCATACCTCCAAGTTTCTCCTCAGCTTCAAAAACGGTGATATCATGCCCCGATAATGCAAGGTAATATGCTACAGTAAGTCCTGATGGACCGCTACCCACAATTGCAATTTTTTTACCCGTAGGTTTTTTAACATTTAATTTAAGAGATTTATCAGAGTTATCAGCGGCAAACCATTTTAAAGCACAAATTGCCATCGGCTGATTTATTTCATTTCTACGACAATTATCTTCACATGGATGAAAACAAACACGACCAAGTATATCTGGAAAAGGTATTCTTTCTCGTACTACCGCATCTGCTTCTGAGTATTTTCCTTCATTGATTAGATTGATATATCGCGGTATATCAACTTCTGCTGGACAGTTAGCTTTGCAAGGAACAAGGACTTCTTCTCTTTCCCCTCTAGGTAAATCCTTATCAGTTAGTGCTCCAGTAGGACAGACCTCTACACAGGTTCCACAGAATCTACAATCTGATTTATCATACATGGAGCTCTTTGTTGGGCCCACATAAATTTTATTTTTATTAAACACAAATCCAAGAGCATCCACACCTCTTAGTTCACGACATGCTCTGACACATCTTAAACAAGATACACAAAGGTTATCATCTCGTTCAAAAAGTGGTTCATCTTTATGCTTTGGGAGATCCTTAAAATTATATTTAGTTAGATCCTGTTTGATACCTATATATTGTGCAATTTTTTGTAACTCACAATAACCAAGTAGAGGACAGCATCGTTCATCCTCAGGAACATTTGTTGAACATTGAGTCCTTGAACAACCCTCCTGTTGAGCACATTGAAGACATGCATGAGGATGATCCCTCAATAATTCAGCAAGATTATCCCTACGTGCCTCTTTCACTACATCAGTTTCAGAATTTATCTCCATTCCATCTTCTATAATAGTATCACAAGAGGTAACCATATCTTTTTGACCTTTTATCTCAACAAGACAGAGCCTGCAACCTGAAAAACCATCTTTGGACCCTGAACCATCATCTCGATATTCACTATCATCCCTGAAAATTGACTCAACTGGTTTTAAACCATGTGAACTCCCCAAGCTGGGATGGTAACAGAGCCTTGGAATATATATGTCATTATGTTCGGCGGCCTCTACGATTGTCATTCCTTTTTCGGCCTTAACCTCGTTATCATTGATCTTTATAGTAATGCCCATACTATTCCTCTAAAATCTCACCAAGAATGGGAGATTGCTTCTTGTTTACATGCAGCCATACATGGCAAAGGCGGCCTATCAGTCATTGGTTTACAGGGAGCACAAGTATATTTTATCTTTTTCCTCTCTGCCTCAGTGACAAATGCCACCTCCTCATCGGATAGAGGATCATTCTCATCAGGTCCTACATCCAACACTCCATAAGGGCAGGCGCTAATACAATCCTTACAACTGTTGCATTTATCGGTATCTATGGTTATGAAATAATCCCCAGAGCCATCATTATATCCATAATTTGCTATCAAATGAATTCCTCCATATTATTTCTTCCCTTTATCCAATAGTGCTTTAGCAAATAGGGCAGCACCAATGGCACCGGCGATCTGTGTATCGTATTCGGTTTTCATTATAGGTATTCCAACCTCTTTCTCAAGTCTTGTAACTACGCCCTTGTTCTTTGCTATCCCACCGGTTATGGCAAAGTCCTCCTCGACACCTATCCTTTCAAGGAGTGTTATGATCCTATGAGTCATAGCAGAACAATAGGCAGCTAACACCTTATTCTTCGGCCAACCTTCCCTAAGTAAACCAGTAGCCTCAGTTTTTGCATATACAACACAAGTACTGCTAACTGGTGGGGGTTCTTCTTTTACATCAAGTGAAAGGTCTCCAACATCATTGATAGACACACCGAGAAGGTCAGCGAACACTTCCATCCCACGACCTGTTCCAGCAGCACACTTATCATTCATAAGAAAATTTGTAACCTTTCCTCGTTCATCACAATGTATAGCCTTACAATCCTGACCACCCATATCTAAAATGGTTCTAACAGAAGGTCCATACATGAAGTTACCACCACGAGCATGACATGCAATCTCTGTGATAGCACGCTGACTGAAAGGAACATTTACACGACCATATCCAGTTCCAACGGTATATTTAATATCCTCTAGTTTGAGTCCTGTATCCTCCATAGCCCAGTTAATGGCTTTCATGGCAGAGTCAGGGCTATCAGAACCAGTTCTCATATTAGAATACGCATAAAGTTCACCATCTGCAAGTATAACAGCCTGCGAGCTAACTGAACCCACATCTACTCCAGAAGTAATTACCTTACCTTTCCAATCAAGATCAGGATTGGTCCAACGCGATTCAGTCCATCTCCAAAGCTCAGCTTTTTCTGCCATATTATTTACCTCCTTTCCAACCAGCTGCAGCAAGTGCTGCACCTAATGCCCCAACAAACTCAGGATCCTTTGGTACCACTACTTCAAGTTCAAGATCTTTATTAAGAGAATCAACGAAACCTATGTTATTTGCCACACCCCCCACAAGTACTACATCCTTATTGAAGCCTATCTTTCGAACCATTGATGTAATCCTACTTGCCATAGCATCATGAACCGCCCTAGCCATATTCTCCTTAGAAACATTGTTATGCACCATTGTTACAACCTCCGACTCTGCAAATACCGTACACTGTGCATTCATAGGAATCTCCTTAGTAGCCTTCAAAGAAAGAGCGCCAATTTCTTCAAGTTTCACCTCAAGTGCACGAGACATAGCCTCAGTGAATGCTCCTGCACCTGCAGCACATTTTTCATTCACTTCAAAATCCAGAATTTTTCCTGTCTCGTCACATCTCATACCTCTTCCTTCTTCAGCACCTACGTCTATAACACTTCGGGCAGCAGCATGGAGAAATACAGCTCCTAGTGAGTCACAGCCTACAACAGATTTGGTATCATCATAAAAAGGAGCGAGTTTCTCACCAGCTCCAGTAGATACAGTTTTTTCGATATCCTCTTTTTTGATACCTGCCTCTTTGAGGGCTTTATCTACTGCCTGCTGGGCACTTTTTTCTACCTCAAATCCTGCAAGAACATTGGATTTTCCAACAATTTTATTATCTTTCAAAATCACAACCTTGATGTTCTTCGCACCCAAATCAATACCCATAGTAATCATATATTATATCCTCCTTATTTTACACCAAGTGTCTCCATAAAAGCATTAATTTTAGCCTTTGTTCTCGCTTCATCAAACTCTCTCTCATCAGCATTATTTCCTTCAAAAGCCATAACATGAAAACCTGCATCGAGTAGAGCTAGCCTGTTCTCTGCGATACCAACAGTTAATCCTTCGCAACCTCTGTTGTAATGAAGCATAACTCCATCAAGTTTCCATTCTCTAGCAATACGTATCATCATATCACTCTTAAGATGACATGAATAGAAATGCTGCCATTCAGGTTTATGCAACTCATATTTAACATACTCATAGAGAGCCTGATCCCTGCTTGAAAACTCAGCATCTGGTATGGTCTTTGCACCCCAAGTGCCATCCTTTTTCACTTCCCATTGACCAATCAACCCAAAAGTATATAATGAACCGACAGAGACACATCCAAATTTTTCAAGATAACGGAAAATACTGAGGAAACTCCATGGTGGCTGTGTATCTGACATCACCCGAACACGCTCATTAGGAACAGCAGCTATACCTCGTTTAACCCTATCTTTTACCTCTGGAAGAAGATCTTTTTCATAAAAATCTGCTACTTGTTTCCCTGCTTTTTGAAGAGTTCCAAGGACATAAAGTGAATAAATAGATTTTTCATCCAAGGGCACAGGGATGGCTTTATTTAATTCACAAGTCTCTGCCCATTTCGATGTTGAAATAAAATGATTCCGTATGGCCTTATATAGAAGTTCGTCGTCATAATCTCTACCTGTAGTTTTCTCTAAGAATTTAATTCCATCCTTCAATTGCTCTACTACATACTTGATTTTGCTGTCCGTGAGCTCATGGGCAGGTCCTACAGCATTATCCACTGTAAACATGGGAATTCCACCCTCAAGATCTGAAACCACCTGATACCATTTAGCATGTGAACAACAAATATGATCCTGCCAGATGAAATCAGGTTTCGGGAATCCAAGTGGCTTTGCCCCTTGGAATCTTGGGACAAACTCTCCATCCTTATATCCAAATGCAAACTTGTCAGTAATGATGGAACCCCAGTAATTTCGCATATAAGAACAAAGATCCCGCGGGTAACCCTTTACCTCAGCAGCCTCCATACATTCCAATGAAAGTTCCTTGTCAAACGCAATTGTTGCACTATATGGCTCACTGGTAATAGGATAAACATCATCTCCCAGACCTGCAGGAATCGCATCAAACGTCCATGCACCACCAGCCCATCGTAATCCACCTTTGTCATGTGCTTCTGCATAGTCCTGATAAAACTTCATTCGGATATCTTTTGCTTTTCCCCAGCATTTCAATTTCTCTGTTGGATATATAGCCTCTTGTTCCATTTTTTCACCTCCTAGAATAAATCCTCCTCACCGATCATTTCAAGGAATGCTTCCACACGGATTTTGAATTGTCCTATAGGCACTGTCACGTCAAACTCCAAAAACAATGTTGGTATTCCAGTATCATTCAGTGCCTTTTTTATGGCTACGAAATCAATCTCATGCGGATCGCAGAATTTCTGCTGCATGATGATAGCTCCATCAACATTCCACTCCTTACACAGGTTCAATATATGGGGGATTCTTTTGCGTTCCTCCCAATCCTTCGTGGGGCAGGGAACTCTATCTATATACCGTGCTGCTATTGAGGCTAATTTGTCTTTACCATTTTCTACTTCATTCCAAAAGTATCTTGACCCAGTACAATGGTCATCTATTACAAATGTAGCACCACTACTCTCTGCCATGTTCATAAAAACAGTGTCATCATCCTCAGATCCAAGAATCATCAACCGGCTGCCTGTCTCCCTATCAGGTGTATGTTTCTCCAATTTGGGTAGAAGATCCTTCAACATTTTATTATGTTCAGCTTTATCTGTCATCTGCATAGCCATAACAATTTCCATGACCTCCTCGCCGGTAACAGGTGGGTTGTCACTTTTCCTTAGATCATAGAGTTTTCTCATAAGACGACGGTTCTCATTATACACCTTTATCGCATTGTCCAAATCCTTATCTGTGATCTTCTTGCCGGTCCACTCTTCTACTTCCTTCTTAAAAACGCGGTACTCCTCAGTCAGAAACTCATATGCATGTGGACTCTGGACTTTGTGAGGCATGCAGAGGAATTTCTCAAACTCCACAGGTCTATGCTTAATCCAACTAGTATATGCCTGTCGGATATGGAGACAGGACTGAGCTATCATAAGGCCATCAAGATATTTGTATCTGTTTTTGAGTCCCTGAGCAAGACAATCCCGACAAAACGGACAAAACATGGCAAAGATATGAGCCTCAGTTACGTCCTGCGGTTCATGACTGCCGAGAATACGTACAGGTAGTACTCCAGCAGCATACAAAATCTCTTCAGGCACATAGGTACAGAAGTAACCCATCACCTTTCCATCGTTCTTTTCTTTCCACTCTTTAGCATAATCATGCCGGTTCTTTTCCCATTGCTTAAATTGTTCAATCATTTTCATTACTCCCTTTCTTAATATCTTTTAAAAATTCAATCTGATTTATATTCTAGATTGATGAAACTACTTTTATCAAAACCTATCGATTTGAAAAAAGATATTAAATCTCCGCTATCCCATTGAACGGTTGTATATGCCTCTTTTATACCTTCGTCTCTGAAATGACGGACCAGGGCCTCTCCTAGAGTCTTTCCTATGCCTTTCCCCATAAGTTTAGGATCAACTTCTATCATCTCAATCCATCCTGAGCGTTCTACACCGAAACCCCACTCCTTTATACAACCAATAATAAAGCCTGCGACCGTGTTATCCTTTTCAGCTACAATACATGTTTTAGGACTCTTTTTGATGAAGGACACAAATAAGTCCTCAATCGCATAGTCCATACCTTGACCCAGACCTTCTCTCATTACCGTTCTGTGAATGTCAGCTGCCTGACTAATATCCTTCTCCTTCATTGGTCTTACAGTTATATCTGTCATAATAAACTACCTCAATCAACTCTGATAATTTTGACTTTTTTATCAATCCAATCTGGAGGAAGATAGATGCGGCCACTATTGCCACATTTCTTTACAATCTTCTCGAGCATTTCTTGACCATAGACTTCAAACTTTGTTGAGTTCTCCATAAATAACCCCATAGCTACATTATATCTATAATATAA
>SDBT01007134.1_pt1 | contig 18441 bp, 23 predicted proteins | sample 2277101 | NCBI WGS metagenome assembly SDBT01 (sample SAMN10404973, study PRJNA504765) | marine sediment metagenome | isolation source: marine sediment core GS10_PC15, 103 cmbsf | place: Arctic Ocean: Southern Knipovich Ridge | collected 2010
GACTACAGTGCATTCACCAAGGGGGAGGAGCCCATCGGTGGCAACCTCATGGCCCGCATCGAGGGCCTGGCGCAGGAGCAGCTCGACGCAGACACGCGGGTCGCCAACCTGGAGGAGCAGCTGGCCGAGGCGAAAGTGACCCTGAGAAACATCGCCGAGCAACGCCTGCCTGACCTCCTGGAGGAATCCGGCCTGGTCCTGTCGACCATCACCACCCCGGCGGGGCACATCGTGAAGGTGGCCGAGACCATCCGCGGCTCCATCCCGAAGGCAAACCAGGACGAGGCTTTCCAGTGGCTCGAGGACAACGACAACGGGAACCTGATCAAGCGTAACTTCTCGATCGACTTTGGCAAGGGTGACGAGAAGTGGGCGGACAAGTTCCAAAGGGACTGCGCGCAGCGCAAGAAGCCCCTCAACATCAAGCGCAAGAAGAGTGTACATCCTCAGTCTCTGTTGGCGTTCGTGCGGCAGCAGCTGGAGGATGGTATCGACTTTCCTTTGCAAACCTTCGGTGTCTTTCGGCAGAAGCTCGCCAAGGTCACGTTGAAGACGGATAAGTAGCATGTCACTCAGTTACCTGAAGATCAAGATCAAGAGCCTCGCGGCGGAGGCGAGCATCATCCGTCACGAGGAGAGAAAGGTGCTGAAGTCAGGCCGGTGGCACCGCAGGAGAGATGTCGAGGATCAGCTCAACACGGCGTCTTCCGAGCAGGAGAGTGCATACAGCACCTACAGGGGTCTCCATCAGCACCGCACAGTGGAGGTTCGGCACGAGGCCAGAGCGGCTCTGATTGCCTACGGTTACATCCGTGGCAAGACGTTCACGTCTATTGAGCAGACGATCAAGCACGAGGCCCCTCAGTGGCATCGGGTTGTGGAGCTGATACAGAAGTACAGTCCTAGGCTTGACGATGGCCATCGGATCTCCAAGGAGGACACAAAACGTGTTCTCGCAAGGTGGTTGGCCGAGGCCAATTTGCCAGAGCCTCTGCCTCCATTCTTTTCTAAGTTCTAGACACCAGCGCCACCTGCTGGCCCAGAGTGGTGGGCGTAATGTCGGGCAGGCATTCTTGAACCATGAAATGGAGAAGAACATGAGCAAGGAAGATAAGAAGGCCGTCGGAACGGCGGTTGCCACAGCTGGCACAGGCGGTGCCCTCACCACCACGCACGACTACGGCGACGACGCCGGTGCGGGCTTTGAGGGAACCACCAGCGCGGATCTCTCGGTGCCCTTCCTGGGCATCCTGCAGTCCAACAGTCCCCAGGTCGAGGACGATGACCCCAAGGGCGCGAAGAGCGGCATGCTCTTCAACACCGTCACCCGCGAGATGATTGACGGCGAGGAGGGTCACGTGTTCCTACCCTGCCACAAGGAGATGGCCTTCGTCGAATGGGTGCCACGCGAGAAGGGCGGCGGGTTCGTCGGCCTGCACGATCCCAACGGCGACGTTGTCAAGGAGGCGGTTGCAAACAACGACGGTGAGCGTTTCGGCAAGTTGTTCGTCGGCGAGAACGAGTTGTCGGAGACCCACTATGCATACGGTCTCCTCCTCGACGAGGAAGGTTTGGAAAGCATTGGCTTCGGTGTCATCTCGTTCACCTCCACGAAGATCAAGCCCTTCAAGGACTGGGTCACCGCCATGTACACGCTGAAGGGTAAGCCACCGCTGTTTGCCAATCGGGGTCGCATCCGGACGGTCAAGCAGAAGAACGGGCTCGGAACCTTCTACAACTTCCGCATCGATCCGTTTGCCACCACGTGGCGCGAGTCGCTGATCAATCCCAAGGAGCAATCGGACCTTCTCCAGGAGGCCCGCGACTTCCGGGACATGGTCACCAGCGGCATGGCACGCGCGTCGTTCGAGACCGAGCGGGCGGCGAGTGGCGGGAGCGCGGGAGCCGCCGACGACAGCGAAACCGAACCTCCGTTTTAGCGCATCCCCCCCGCCCCGCGCTGAACGGAGACGCGGGGCCAGGTTTCTGCTCCCCTAGGACCTGGCCCCGCAATCTTCTCCATCATATAAGGAATACTCTCATGGCCATCTCGACCGTTGCCATCGCCGGAATCGTCCAGAGCATGGCGGCAACCGGCAAGACAGACCGCATCGAGGACACCCTGCTCGCCCTGGGCGTGACCCCCTGTGTTGCCAGGGACTGGTCCCACGAGCCTAGGCGAGCCAAGTTCTTGAAGGCCAAGGCGTGGAGCCACCGTAGCCACAGGCATGAGAGGCGTGCAAACCGACCCGAGCCCGGCATGCCCTACCGCAACATCATACATACCATCATCGGTAAGATCCGCGAGCACCACCTGCACGCCACCAAGGGTTGGCGCTCCTACTGTCGCTCCGCCGCGTAGCATGAAGTGGTCCGACCAGCAGGAGGACGCTCTCAAGAAAGTGGCAGAGTGGCTCGCCTCTGGTGATCAGCAGATCTTTCGGCTGTTTGGCTACGCCGGCTGCGGCAAGACCACCCTCGCCAAGGAGTTCGGTGACAACGTGGACGGGAGAGTGCTGTACGGTGCCCCCACCGGCAAGGCGGCGTATGTGCTGCGCCAGAAGGATTGTTCCAACGCATCCACCGTTCATAGCATGATCTACCACACCAAGGACAAGGGCCGAGCCGCTCTGAAGGAGATGGAGCAGCAGCTGGCCGAGCTGCGCATGGAGCTGCGGCTGGAGTTGAGCTCCGAACTTGCACCGGACGATCCAGCGGTCCCCTCGTTGATGCAGGACCAGATAGAAGAACACCGTGGGGTGCTGCGGCTGAAGACCCTCATCAACGACGAGCGCGCTGCCCTGAGCCGCCCCCTGTTCACCCTGAACCGGGAGAGCGCCGTGGCCGACGCCGCGCTGGTTGTGATAGACGAATGGTCCATGGTCGATGGCCGACTGGGTGAGGACCTGTGCAGCTTCGGTACCAAGATCCTCGCCCTTGGAGACCCCGCCCAGCTGCCTCCGGTCGCGGACGGTGGCTACTTCACCGACTCCGCGCCGCCGGACGTGATGCTCACCGAGATACACCGGCAGGCGCTCGGCAGCCCCATCATCGCGATGGCGACTCGTGTCCGCAACGAGGAGCCCCTCGAATTGGGAACTTATGGTGAAAGCCTCGTTCTCGATCAGGGTAAGATTGATCCCACCTTCGCCCAGAGAGCGGACCAGATCCTAGTGGGACGGAATAAGACACGACACTCCTCCAATCGTCGCATGCGCTCCCTGTTGGGGCACACTGAGCCGTTGCCGGTGCCCGAGGACAGGTTGGTGTGCTTGCGCAACAACCACGAGGTGGGTCTCCTGAATGGGGCCATCTGGGAGGCGACGGACGTGGGCCAGCTCGGCGACGAGCGGATGTGCCTGACCATACGCCCAGAGGACGGTGGTGAGGAGTTGATGGTCGAGGCCCACACACACCATTTCCTGGGGCTTGAGGGAAGTTTGGCCTGGTACGAGCGAAAGGATGCCGAAGAATTTGATTATGGTTATGCGCTGACTGTTCACAAGGCGCAAGGCAGCCAGTGGGATGATGTGTTGTTGTTCGATGAGAGTTGGTGCTTCCGAAAGGACCGGTGGCGGTGGTTGTACACCGGAATTACCCGCGCTGCCAAGCGCATTGTCGTTGTGAGGATGTAGGATGACTAACATCGAGATAGAAGAAGCCAAGCGATGCGTCGCGCTTCTCGCCGCCGCCATATTCCTGGCCCCGGCGAAGGTGCAATGGGGCAAAAAGTCTGGCGATGTTCTGATTGATGCGGAGGTCTTCTTAGACTGGCTGAAGAAGTCAGACTAATGGCCAATAATGTTTTCGAGAGAGACTTGAGTCGGTCGCATCATCTTCTCGTGCAGGCGTCTGGTCTCCTTATCTACCAAGTTGTAAAGCGCAGGTTTCGTCGGAACGATGCAGAGACTGCTCTGCTTCTTTGCGAGGAGGCATCCAATATTCTTCGTGGTTTGATAGCGCCGACCAACACGCCCAAGTAACCTTCCGACTTCCACCATATTCACTGGAGAAATACACATGCAGGGACCACAATTGGCGTTCAGCGACGAGCTCGACGCGGCGAAGTACAGGGCTGTCGGCGAGAACCACAGGGACGCGTGCTATCGGGTGGCCGGCGCGATCACGGACGGCGACGATCACTACAAGGCGTTTAGCAACATCCTGTTGGAACAACGGTTCTTGACTGCGGGCCGGGTGCGGTCGGCCATGGGTGCTCTCCGCGAGGTAACGCCATACAATTGCTATGTGAGTGGCACCATCGAGGACAGCCTGGTGGAGGGCAACGGGTCCATCATGCAACGCCTCTTGGAGGCCGCTGCCACGATGAGGATGGGCGGCGGCATCGGCTACGACTTCTCCACGCTGCGCCCCTACAAGGACAACATCCGCAGCCAGCAGACCTACGCTAGTGGGCCTCTCTCGTTCATGGGGTCGTACGACGCGATGTGCACCACCATCGCCTCCGCCGGTCATCGCCGTGGAGCGCAGATGGGGGTCCTGCGCATCGACCATCCCGACGTTGAGCTGTTCATCAACGCCAAGCACCCCACCCAGGAGACGGCGGTGCTGTGGGACATGGTCGAGGAGATCAGCGATCCCGCCCGCAAGGCGGTGGCGACCAAGGCGCTGCAACAGACCCTCCCTCTCACCGCCTTCAACATGTCGCTCGCGGTCACCGACAATTTCATGTTGTGTTTGGAGGAGGGAAAGCCGTTCCCGCTGACGTTTGGCGGTCAAACCTACCGCACGGTGGATCCCAAGGCGCTGTGGGACATGATCATGCGCTCTACCTGGGATTGGGCCGAGCCGGGTGTCCTCTTCATCGACACCATCAATCGCATGAACAACCTGTGGTACTGCGAGACGATAGCGGCCACCAACCCCTGCGGCGAGCAGCCCCTCCCACCCCACGGGGCCTGCCTCCTGGGCTCCTTCAACCTGGTCAAGTATCTCGACTCCACTGCCGTTGGTTGGAGGTTCAATTGGAATCAATTCACAGCCGACATCCCGCATGTGGTGCGCGCCATGGACAACATCGTCGATCGCGCCCGCTATCCGTTGTATGAGCAGAAGAAGGAGGCGCGTTCCAAGCGTCGCATGGGCTTGGGGGTCACCGGATTGGCCAACTGCCTGGAGGCCCTGGGCATGCCCTACGGTTCTCTGGAGTTCCTGGAATTTGAGGGGACTATTCTGACACACCTCAACCATCGGTGCTACCTAGCCTCCATCGATCTCGCCGAGGAGAAGGGTGCGTTCCCTCTGTTCGACGCCCAGCACTACCTGGCTGGACAGTACATTCAGACCCTCAGCCCAGAGGTGCAGGAGGGCATCGCGCAGCATGGCATACGCAACAGCCACCTCACCTCCATCGCGCCTACTGGCACCATCAGCCTCACCGCCGACAATGTTAGCTCTGGCATCGAGCCGGTCTTCGAGTACGCCTTTGAGCGTGACATCCGGACCGCAGGAGGCTCGCGGGTCGAGCGGGTGGAGGACTACGGTGTTCGCGAGCTCGGCGTGCGTGGTCGGCGCTCGTCCGAGGTGACGGTCGATGAGCACCTCCAGGTCTTGGCCGTGGCCTCCCGGCACGTCGACAGCGCGGTGTCCAAGACTTGCAACGTGCCGGGGGACACCTCTTGGCAGGACTTCAAGCGGTTGTACATCGAGGCTTGGAAACAGGGCTGCAAGGGCTGCACCACCTTCCGCACCGACGGTCGTCGGGCGGGCATCTTCACGGTGCAGGAGGATGACGTCCAGGCCGGAGACAACGACGTCGTTGGACGGGTGGAAGAAGAGCAGGAGGCTGCCTGCCGCGTTGATCCGGTCAGTGGCCGACGGGAGTGTGATTGATGCGCCCGCTCCTCATAGGTCAGGCACCGGGTCCCAACACGGACCCAGACATGCCGCTCTATCCGGTCCCAAGCCGATGCGCCGGGGGCCGGTTGGCGAGTTACATGGGACTGTCTAGAGGGGAGTATCTCAAGACCTTTGAGCGCATCAACCTGCTACCCTACTACCCTGGAAAAGTGAAGCGCGATGACAAGTTTCCAATGCTGCCCGCGAAATTGGCCGCTGCTGCTGTGCGACCCCTGCTCGCAGGCCGCACTGTTGTGCTTGTTGGGCGGAATGTAGCAAATGCTTTCGTGCTGGACCCAAGTCTCCAATTTCACAGGTGGTACAACTGCGTGGCAAGGCAGCGACCGTGCCTGATCGCCAAGGACCCCTTCATGATGCGCACGGCAATCATACCTCACCCCTCCGGCCGCAACCATTGGTACAACGACCCGGAGAACCTCCTGGAGTCCCAGGGGTTCTGGTCGGAGTTCGTGAGCGCGGGGCGATGAGTGAAGAAATATGTTGCCTTCTGTTGCAGGAGGGAGTAGAAGATGGAGCAGGGTTGATTGATCGACCCTTTCTTCAACCAGATGCTGAGGAGCAAGTATCATGAAGACGGTTAAATTCCTGAGGACCACCTACATCATAGAGCCTGGCCTGGGGTTGCCCAGCGGGGCGACCGATGTCTCCACCCTGACCTCCAAGGCCCAGGTGGAGCTGTATAATCTCCTGGCCGATAATTTGGGCGGAAAGGGTGTCACCAAGTTCAAGGACAAGGTCACCGCCACGAAGCGCATCAATGCAGCCCTGGATGCCTGGAACGAGCTGCCCGACGGCTCGACCTCGCCCGCGCCAGAACCGGTGAAGCCCGCCAAGAAGAAGACCGAGCGCAAGAAGCGCGGTCTCCGGTTCATGTTTCCCTTCAACGGGAAGGACAGCATACGCTCCATTCGCTCGTCGGGCACTCTCCGGGGCCAGTGCGTCGCGTTGCTGACGGGCGGAGCCACATTCGCCAAGGTCGAGGCCCTGGTCGAGCAATTCGACGCGGACCGGGGCAAGGTGTCGAAGCACGTGCTGCGCCGGGCCTATGAGTTGGTGCGGATCATGCACTACTATGTTGGCTATGGCGTTGACCACGACCAGGCCACCGGCCTCATCAAACTGCACACGCGCCCGGTGGGCCAGACCAAGTCCTGACGGCGGAGAGGAGCAGCAGTCATGTCGTCAAGAGACTATGAGCGGCTGAGCATCGAGGTGTTCGGTCGCCACCTCATCACCTCCGGAGACCTCGACCCGGTCTACATCGCCCTTCACAAGGTGATTTGGGGCGAGGAGCAGGTGAACCGTTTTCTAGTGACCTATTGGTGCTTCTATCACTGTGGCTTTGCTAGTTACGCATCCGAGATCGACAAGCCCTTCTGGGCAATCATGAGAGATGCCGCGCACAACGAGATCCCGCCACCAGGGGCAACCGGCAGTCGTTGGCCACGCGGCTCGGAGCGACGCCATGCACGAGGAGCACAGGGCATCGCCATGGTGGAGGACCTGAAAGCGCGCTACTCTCATGCAAGCGAGATGGTGAAGTTCATCACAACGCGGTCATCGCCAAAGACAGTAGGCCTGAACGAGGCGGAACCGTTCTTGGACATCTCGGATCGCGTGAAGACCCACACACTATTTGGACCTTGGATGGCCTTCAAGGTGGCCGACATGGTGGAGCGGGTGCTCGGTGTCCCGGTGGACTTCGAGAAGGCTGATGTGTTCATGTTCAAGGACCCGATGAAGGCTGCTGAGATGTTGTTCTGCCAGCGGGCCGGATTGGACTATCGGAAGGTCAAGTCGGTCAGGTTCGATGTCGGTGAGGTAGTCTCCTACCTGGAGGAGACCTTCTCCGACCTCAAGGCTCCACCGCTCATGGACCGGCCCATAGGGTTACAGGAGGTGGAGACCGTACTCTGTAAATGGAAGAGCCACCAAAACGGCCACTATCCCCTCAACAACGACATCGACGAGATCAACGAGGGTCTGAAGGGGTGGGGCAAAGCGGCCGAGGAGTTCGCCGCCGCGATGCCGGAGGCCGTTCGATGAAGAACGTATGGCGGCCCATCATGGACCTCGACCCCATCACGCATGTCGGTGATCGCTATAAGAACAACCTTATACTCTGCGCGCCGGAGCTGGTGGACCTGGACTGTAACCCCCAAGATATCGCGCCTGGGTACTGGCAGGACGGGCCGCTCACCGAGGGTGGAGACGAGGTGGGAGTGTGGGTGGCGGCTGGCTACTGCATGGAGCATGACCACTTCGTCAACCGGGTCTGCAACCCGACGCACTTCATCATCCTGGAGGGACCGGTCGATGAGAGCTAGATATGATGCGATCGTTGTCGGCGCTGGCCTGTTTGGACAAATCATAGCAAAGGCTCTTCGAGAAGAAAGGCGAGGTGTGTTGGTGGTGGATGCGCACTACCCCATGGCCGGCAGCCGGCCCGCCGCGTGCCTGATGAAACCCAGCTGGTTCTCCTCCCTGGGCAAGAGTGTCTACGATCCGAGTCTGATGCTCCTTGATGATCTCTACGGGGTGCAGGATATCGTGTTCGAGACGCGGCCCAAGCTGGCCAAGGCGACGGTTCACTGGATACCACCGGCCCAGATTCTGGGGGTGATGCACACCAGGGACACAGTGGTATCCATCACGGAGGATGTGGTGGAGCTGAAGAAGAGAGGCTTCACCATGGCCCCACTCATCGTGGTGGCCGCCGGCATCTGGACGGAGCGGCTCCTGCCACAGTACAAGCAGGTCGGCCAACAGGGCGTCGCCTTTCTCTGGCGCAATCGTGCCCTCGACGGCCCCTTTATACAGTCCTGGGCCCCCTACCGACAGATGGTCGGGTTTGACCGGGGCGACGGCTACTGGTTCAGCGACGGCACCGCCATCAAGCAGGAGAATTGGACGTCGGAGCACGTGACATCAAGCTGGGAGCGAGCGACCAGGGCGGTGGGCCGATTAGGTCCAGGAACTATCCAGGGGCGTCCAGCAGAGACTCTGCGGGGCATCCGCCCCTATGCCAAGGGCCACAAGCCCTGCCTCCTCGAGGAGGTGCGTCCTGGCCTCTGGGTGGCCTCTGGGGGCGCGAAGAACGGCACGTTGGCCGCTGGCTATTGTGCACATGTCATAAGGGAGCGGACGTCAGGATGACTTGTGGAATATATGCTATCTCTTGTACTGGCAGAGTTTATGTTGGTTCATCCAAAAACATAGAAAAACGATGGAGAGAGCATCGCTGCCCTCTAGTAAAGAATATGCACTTGAACAACGGATTGCAAGGAGGCTGGAACAAATATTCATCCCAATCATTTGATTTTGTTATTCTTGAAATATGCAAACAAGATGTTCTTCTAAAAAGAGAAACTTTTTGGACACAGAGTCTTGATAGCTACAACACAGGCTATAATCAAACACCAGAGGCATTAGAAATGCCTCCACAAACAAAGAGTTGGAGGGAAGGTCGTCGTTTAGCAATGATAGAGATGAACAAAACACGTAAACGAACTATTAAAGAATTAGCTGACTCAAGAGAAAGACTAATACGTTTAAACAAAACACTCCCGCATTCAAAAGAGAGAAGAGCAGCTGCAAGTGTCCGTGCCAAGAAAATGCATGAGGAAGGGAGATTGGGGTGCCGATGAATATTGACATAAATAGCTTTACTTACGGGGCCGAGCACGAGTGGGCGGACCATCCGCTCGACCGCGATCTGCCGCCGGGCTATGGCCGAGACCGGCGGGATGTCACCATCGTCAACAGCAACGGCATCGCAAATGATCCGAAGGGTATAAGCTACCGGTTCGGAGGGGAGATCAACACTCCCCCGACGATTACCCGCACGGGACAGATAGATTGTCTCCGGGAGCTGAAGTCCCATCTGCCCGAGGCGACCATCAACTACCGCTCCAACCTCCACCTCCACATTCACGTCCCTGGGCTCAGGGAGAACCTGAAACTGCTCAAGCGGCTCCAACTGCACATACACACCAATATGCGGAAGGTGCTCTCGGTCATCGAGCCCCTGGAGCGACCGACCGCACCCGGCCTGGACCTGTTCCTACACGATCCATACCAGTTAGCACGATATCAAGGGGAGCTGCGCCGTTGGCGACGGAGGCGGGTTAGCCACCAAACGCTTCTGACGCCCAAGAGGCTCGAGCGGCAGCTGCAGGCGACCACCGTGGACGAGTTCTTCCGGATGGAGGTGCCTCAATCCAAGACGGGCGTCCCGCAGTGGCACTTTCAGCCTCGGTTATGTGTCAATGTGCGACAGCTCCTCGAGACGGACACCATCGAGTTCCGGCATTTCCCCGGCACCATGGACCCCTCCATTTTGGGGAACTGCCTGGACTGGTGTTATGAGTATCTCTGCCATGCCTTGGAGGACCGTCATATCGGGCAATTGTTGGGGGTGTATAAGCTATTCGCGTTCCCCCCGTTCCCCCCCTACAACCACGAGATGGAGCTGCGGTATCGTCGCACGTGCCACGACCACACGATGAGTCGCGTTGAGATAGAACGAAACATCAGCTATATACTCTTGGAGGATATGCCATGAAAGTCTTGGTTCTGTGCCATGGGAACATCAACCGATCGGCGCTCGCCGAGGCGGTGCTGAAGAAGCACGGCCCCGCGACGGTCACCTTCACCTCTGCCGGCTTTGTGAACCCCGGTCGACGGGCGGCCAAGAAGATGCGTGTCGCCGCCGCGAACTGGGGCTACTCCCTGGAGGACCATCGCTCTCAGCTGGTGGACCGGGACATGGTGCTGGGAGCGAGCCTGGTGATCTACATGGATGGGGGAAACTACAAGCGTCTCAAGGAGATGTTCAACGGCGAGCTCGTTCAGATCAGGGCCGGTTGCCTCGGTCAATGGTCCACGCCGGTGCAAAGGCATCGGATACCAGATCCAGCCTTCATGGCGAAGGGCAGCAAGGAGTTCGATGACACAGTGGATCTTATAATCGACGCCGCCTACAACCTCTCCCAGGACCTGATTGCCTAGTGCCATAACAAAGGGCAACATACACTCGAAGGAGCAAGGTATGATTATCAACATACGCGGAACATCGGGGACGGGGAAGAGTACTCTTGTCCGAGACCTGATGGGGCTGTACGGCACCCGGATCCCCTACTATTATGATGGACGCAGACAGCCCATCGGCTACAGGCTCGTCCACCCCATCGCCGCGTTCGGCCGCCACCCGCGCGGCGGACCGGCAGACGAGGGGTCGTGTAGGCCGTTGACCGTGGTCGGTCACTACGAGACGGACTGCGGCGGCTGCGACACCATCAACAGTCAGGACCTGATATTCGACCTGGTCCGGCAGTACCACTCTGAGGGCTTCGATGTGGTCTTCGAGGGCCTGTTGATCTCGGCCGAGGTCAACAACACAGCGGCTCTCCACCAGGACGGGATGCCGCTCAAGGTATTCGCCATAGAGCTTCCGATCGAGGAGTGCCTGCGCCGCGTCAACGAACGCCGAAGGGCCAAGGCGAAGCGCGTCGGCAAGGAGTACAAGGGCGACGTCAACCCGAGGAACACCGTGGCAAAGGAGCGCGGAGTGATCAACTCCATGCGCCGGCTGGAGGATCTCGGCGTCGACACGCAGTTCGCCACCGGTGTGAAGATAATGGGTCGCATGAGAGCGTTGTTGCAGGTATGACCAGCGCAAGTGCATTCTTCGGGTACGCGCGAGAGCGCTATCAGATCCTGCTGAACCGACGCGCGGGTCTTCCTCGCCCCTGGGCCAAGGACCCCATCCTCCAACAGTACAGGTTCTGCAACATCTTCCGGGAGGATGACACCACCACGCAATGGATCCGAGAGCATATCCCCTATGATGGATATCAAGAGAAGACTCTTCAAGCGATGGTCATTGCAAGATGGTTCAATCGCATATCCACGTTGGAGTTGTTACTCCCTAGGGTTGGTGCAAAACCAGCGTATCTGGACAACCTGTTCTACACATGGAACAGCGACGAGGTCCGAAGGCGGTTGGAGAACGTGCGCCCAGTGGTGACCGGCGCCTACATCGTCAAGACGCCGAACGGTATGAACAAGTTGGAGGGCGTCATCTGGTGCCTGGAGCAGGCGATCCCCCATCTGGATCAACTACAATCTCATCTGCTTCGTCACAAAGATGGGGGTCCGATGAACAGCCCCACCCTCCAATGGGCCACTGAGGAGCTGATCAAGTTCCCCTTCCTGGGCCCATTCATGGCCTATGAGATCGTGACCGACTTGCGTCACACTCCTCTGCTCGAAAAGGCTCCAGACATCATGACCTGGGCAAACCCTGGCCCAGGAGCGACACGAGGGGCCGGACGAGTTGTCGGGGAGGGGCCGGACTACTATAGTCGCAGTAATGCCAAGGACCAAGAGCGAATACAAGGGGTCATGAAGTCTCTGCTTCACATGATGAAGGCGGAGCGGGAGCACTGGCCAGACAAGTGGCCGGCCTGGGAGATGCGAGACGTGGAGCACACCCTCTGCGAGTTTGACAAGTACGAGCGGGCACGGCTCGGAGAGGGCCGTCCCAAGCAACGGTACCAAGGAGCTGCAGCATGCACGTGATTAGAGCACGCAATGTGCACGAGGCTCTGCCCATGGGGTTGGAGCATCTCCTTCTGCATGGGGTGGAGCGAGAGAGCCGCAACGGAGATGTTCTCGTGGCTCCGGGACCTGTCACCACGGTCTACGAGAAGCCTTGTGAACGGGTGATGTTTTGGCCGGAGCGGGATGCCAACCCCTTCTTCCACCTGGCGGAGGGGCTCTGGATGCTCGCCGGTCGCAATGACTTCCCTTACCTCACACAGTTCGTGCCCCGCATGCAGGACTTCAGCGACGATGGTGAGACCCTCCAAGGAGCCTATGGTCACCGGTGGCGACGCTACTTCGAGGTGGATCAACTTCCTATCATCATACAAATGTTGAAGGACAACCCAGACGAGCGACGTTGCGTCCTGCAGATGTGGGACGCGGACATCGATCTCGGAGGTGCCGGCAAGGATCTACCCTGCAACACCCACGTCTATTTCCTGGTGAACGCTGGCCGGTTGGACATGACGGTTTGCTGCCGGTCCAACGACATGATCCTCGGGGCCTACGGCGCCAACGCGGTTCACTTCTCCATGCTGCAAGAGTTCATGGCGACGGGCATCGGCGTCGAGGTGGGACGGTACTGGCAGGTGAGCAACAACTTCCACGCCTACAAGAACAAGGACCTGGCGAAGGTTATATCGCTCGCTGACCGAGCGCCAGATCCTCATCGCACAAGAAACCATAACCCCTATACTTATTCGCGCCTTCGCCCCTATCCGTTGGTCTCGACCCCAGTGGAGCAATGGCTGCAGGACCTGAGCATGTTCCTCGACGAGGGCGTGGTCATCGGCCTGCGAGACCCCTTCTTCCGGCGGGTGGCGCAGCCGATGATGATGGCGCACAAGGCATACAAACAGGGCCATGGCATCGAGCGGTATCAGGCAGCGTTCGAGATATTGCAGCAGTGCCATGCACCGGACTGGAAACGCGCCGGCATCGAGTGGGTTCAACGTCGCTGCGCCGCGTGGGAGAAGCGACAGGGAGAGAATGCATGACTGTAACAACAGACACAACCACGACTGCCGCTGTTGCCGCGTTAACCGTTGCCGATACGGCCAAGCGCATTATCCAAATCCGCTGCGGTGGGAAGGTGGAGCGTTGCCACGTTCTCCCCCATCAGGGCAGCTACAATAATGCCGCGCACTCCTGGGGTGTCGCCATGCTCATGCATGCGCTCTGGCCAGAGGACTTTGAGCGTCTGGCGTTAGTGTGCCTGACCCACGATGTAGCGGAGGCGTGGGTGGGTGATATCCCCTCCCCCCTCCTCTATTATCTACCAAAGTTGCGCGATGCAGTGGGCAACATAGAGGGCGATATTGTGGCCTCTCTGGACCTTCCTCGAGAGGATCAGCTCGCCCCCGACGACTATGCAAAGTTGAAGGCGTGCGACCGCCTGGAATTGTATCTTTGGTGCCGTGAGCAAAAGGCAATAGGCAACGGCTTTGCGGGAGAGTTCTTAACTGAGCTGAAAATCTACTTTACAGAGAAACGACTCTATTACCCGGCGGACATGTTGTTCAGCGCATTTGAGAAAACTTCTATTCTACCAAAACAAGCAGGAATCATCAAAGCCATAGGAGAAAAAGACCATGGGTAGCGCCAACGATAAACAACTCGGTGGGGATCACTACAAATCGGAGTATGAGCACTGGGACTTCATCGAGGAGCATGGCATCGGATACCTGGAGGCAGCGGCCACTAAGTATATATCCCGATGGCGCAGGAAGGGTGGCCGGTTGGACCTAGAGAAGGCTCTCCACTATGTCGACAAACTGATGGAGTTGAGTGTGGCCCGGCACAGATTGCCAAGGGGGATTGTACCAGATAGAGCTGTCATCAGATTCTGCGCCGTCAATCAGATCGGAGATGTCGAATCGGTGGCCATCAGGCTGCTGGTCCAGTGGGAATACTATGAAGATCTTCTCGAGGCACGAGAGCGTATCGACACTCTGCTCAAGCAGTGCCCTCCTGTAGAAGAGAGCACACACCAAGACCACACCGGCCAGAAACACCCCTTCGGCTATGTCAAGGGCGAGGAGCAGATGTGATGAGCACGAAGCCACCAACCGGCGACGGACCAATCCCGGAGGAGGTGGAGCGTGTCACCAACGTCATCATCAAGGGTCTCGGGGACATGGACCTGGCGAGCGCGTTGACCGTCATCTGCAACCTGGCCGGCCAGCTGGTGTGCGCGTTGGCGGAGGGCGATGCCAGCAAGGTACAACTTCACGCCAACAACGTGGCGGCTCATGTCAAGACAGCCGCACTAATCAAGCTCGTCCACGACGAGAACCTGCGCCGCGCGGCGGACAAGGCTGCGTCTTGACGGTTGGTGTACAACTTCCCCTCTGGGCTCCGGAGAGCGATTGGCGTCCACCCTCCCTGGGGGACCTGCCAGATTGGAGCGGCGCCAAGCGGATCGCCATAGACACCGAGACCAACGACCGCCATCTCAAGCAGCTCGGCATCGGCGTGCGGCGAGGTGGCTACATGGTCGGCGTGAGCTTCGCCATCGAGGACGGTCCGGCGTTCTACCTGCCAATGCGGCACGAGGGTGGCGACAACGTCGACGTCAAGCAGGCGCTCTGCTACCTGCGAGCCCAGGGGAAGACGTTCACGGGGGAGATCGTCGGTGCCAACCTGAGCTATGACCTCGACTACTGGTGGGAGGAGAAGATCGACTTTCCAGTCCTGAAATACTATCGTGACATACAAATCGCCGACCCTCTCATCTACGAGTTGCACCAATCGTACTCCCTGGACAACATCGCAAAGCGCTACGGACTGCCCGGCAAGGATGAGGGTATGCTCCGCGAGGCGGCCAGGGCGTATGGGGTGGACGCGAAGAGCGGTATGTGGCGGCTGCCCGGCCGGTTCGTGGGACAATACGGTGAAGGGGACGTGGTTCAACCTCTCCTGACGCTTCGACGTCAGGAGCGGCTGATAGAAGAAAAGAACCTCTGGGACATCTACAACCTGGAGAGCGAGGTGCTCCCGGTGCTGGTGCGGATGCGGCGACGCGGGGTCCGCATCGACCAGGACAAGCTGTCCCAGATAGAGGACTGGTCCCTGCAGGAGGAGGCCAATGCCCTGGCGGTCATCAAGGACAAGACCGGGGTGGCGATCGGGGTCGGGGACGTGTGGAAGTCGGAGGCACTCGTCCCGGCTCTAGAGGCGATCGGGCTCACGTTGCCCAAGACCAGCACCGGCAAGAAGAGCGTCAGTCAGGACGTGTTCGCAAGTCTCGACCACCCGGTGACCAAGGCCATGGCCTGGGCACGCAAGGCCAACAAGCTGCGGACCACCTTCGCCAAGTCGATACGCTCCCACATGACCAACGGGCGCATACACTGCACCTTCAACCAAATCGCACGTGAGAGCGAGACCGGCGACCAGAAGGGTGTGCGGTTCGGTCGCCTCAGCGCCACCAACCCGAACCTACAACAACAGCCCAACCCGGACAAGGACAAGGCATTCGCCGGAGAGTGGCGCAAGATCTACCTGCCCGAGGAGGGTGCCCAGTGGGCGAGCTGTGACTACTCCCAGCAGGAGCCCAGGTGGACGACGCACTTCGCGGCGCTGACCAGGCTGCCGCAGGCCAGGGAGGCGGCGCAGGCCTACCATGACGACCCCGACCTGGACAACCATCAATTCATGGCCGACCTGACTGGTATCAAGCGAACTTTCGCCAAGAACATCTACCTTGGTGTGTGCTACGGTGAGGGTGGGGCCAAGCTGTGCGACGACCTGGGGCTGCCGACCAGGTGGGCACTCGGGGTTGGAAGGGGTAGGGCGCGTGAGGTCCACTACTTCGAGGAGCACCAGCAGGCGCTGGACGCCAAGCGCAACTACCCAGAGGGCTTCGTGTGGCGGGCCGCTGGCGAGGAGGGCCAGGGCATACTGGACAAGTTCGACGAGCGGGCGCCATTCATTCGCAAGCTCGCCAGGAACGCTGAAAAGATTGTCAAGCAACGAGGCTACATCATCACCGCTGGTGGGCGCAGGCTCAACTTCACCCAGCGCAAGGACGGCTCCTACGATTGGACGCACAAGTCGCTCAATCGTCTCATACAGGGCACATCAGCCGATCAGATGAAGAGGGCGATGGTTCTCATCGACCGGGCTGGGCATTGGATGATGTTGCAGATGCACGACGAGACCGCCAGCTCTGTCTCCGACCGCAAGGAGGCCGAGGCTATTGCAGAGATTATGGCCGAAGCCATGCTGGCTTTGGTACCTTTCAAGGTCGATGTAGAAGTCGGCCCAAACTGGGGTAAGATAACATGAAGCCAATGTTATCTTACCTGGGTGGAAAATACAGACTATCAGGAAAAATGATGCCTCCACAGCATGATCTTGTGATAGAGCCATTTGCTGGTGGAGCAGCATATAGTCTTCGCTATGATCCAAAAAGAGTTATTTTAATTGAGAAAAATCCCATTGTAGCGGCTGTGTGGAGGTATCTAATTGCCTCGACTTCACAAGACATCTTAGATCTTCCTTTAGACTTCACTACAATTGATGAATTAAATATTTGTCAAGAGGCTAAGTGGTTAATTGGTTTTCTTATCAACCACGGAGTTAGTGCACCGCGAAAGAGTCGTTCTGCTTGGGCTAGAGAAGCTAGAAACTCAAACAGTCCAAGCTACTGGTCCGAAAGTGGAAGAACTCGCATAGCCTCCCAAGTGGAAAAGATAAAGCATTGGCAAATCATAGAAGGCGACTATAGAAATGCTCCCAACATTGATGCTCATTGGATCATAGATCCTCCATATCAGGATGCTGGTCATAATTATCCAACACATGAATTAAACTATGGTGAACTTGCTAATTGGTGTAAAAGCAGAACAGGTTATGTTGTTGTGCACGAGGCAAATTCAGCTAATTGGTTGCCATTTTTACCATTTGCTGACATGACATCAACGAATGGTAAAAACCGTAAAGGCTTTTCAAAAGAATTACTATGGACCAATCGAGGATCAATAGAATGATACTAGGCTCCAAGCTCTTATCGTCGACTACCTACCGAGGAATGATCACACCGTTCAGGAGCAAGTACCTGCGCGAGGGTTTGTCCGGTGGTCTTGGTCCGGCTGGGTACGACATCGCGCTCGCTCTCGACCCGCACAGGTATGATGAGGGGAGAGTGACACTGCGGGCGGGAGGCTTCCTGTTGGCTGCCACTGTTGAGCGGTTCTCCATGCCCGTCGATGTAATGGGCATAGTGCATGACAAGTCCACCCTTGCGCGACAGGGAATCGCACTTCAGAACACGGTGATTGAGCCGGGTTGGCGAGGCTACCTGACCCTGGAGATAACAAACCACAGCGCTTATGCCTTTACCTTGGTTGACAAGCAGCCAATCGCCCAGGTGGTCTTCCACCGGGTCGAGGGCGCGGAGCCGTATGACGGCAGCTACCAGGACCAGGGGGCCGGGCCACAGCCGGCGCGGCGCGGTTGATGAGTGAGAGCGATCAGAAGCGCCGAGTGCTTCGGGCACTCCGGCCCCTCGATGCCAAGGCCATCGAGAACACCATCGGTAATGGCACCCCCGACGTGAACTACATGGAGGGTTGGATAGAGTTGAAGTGGTTGCGACGATGGCCGGTACAACATATGACCGTCGTGCAACTGCCCCACTTTACATTGGGACAGCGCCGCTGGCTGCGGAACCGCTATAATAAGGGTGGTAATGCTTGGCTGTTGCTACAGTGTCAGGCTGAGTGGCTATTGTTTCACGGCCTCGACGCGCATGACTATGTAGGACGACTGACAAGAGCGGGTCTATACAGGGTGGCCCGTGCGAGATGGACCCGTGGACTGAACGACAAGGAGTTGGTAGAATGCTTGACAAGGGACTGGGACAACTGGAACGGCTCACCAGCGGTGAACGGCTCCTCATAGACCGTCGCCGCCGAGGCGAGGTTCAGAGCACAGCGGCGGATCGCTTTG
>SDBT01007135.1_pt1 | contig 18441 bp, 14 predicted proteins | sample 2277101 | NCBI WGS metagenome assembly SDBT01 (sample SAMN10404973, study PRJNA504765) | marine sediment metagenome | isolation source: marine sediment core GS10_PC15, 103 cmbsf | place: Arctic Ocean: Southern Knipovich Ridge | collected 2010
TTGGCGTTTGTAAAAAGAAGCATTTGTTGGGGAGCCGATAAGCCATGCAGAATGCGAGGAATGACATGTATAAGTTTAAGCTCTACATTGCAGGCAAAACACCAGTTTCTATGAACGCCATTAACAGTTTAAAGGGCCTTTTGGAGGATAAGTTTAAAGACCAATATCTTCTTCAAATCATAGATGTCATCGGCAATCCGGAAGTGGCTGAAAGTGACAAGATATTTGCTACCCCAACTATGGTGAAGACTCACCCGCCGCCGGTAGTAAGAATCATCGGTGACTTGAGCAACAGAGAAAAAGTATCGTTGGTGGTGCTTGAAGGGTACTCGAGGGTTTTCCATTGACCACAGGGGGATTGAAGGATTCAGGGATTGAGGGATTGAGGGATTGGGGGATTGAAGGATTGGGGAATTGGGGGATTGAAGGATTTAGGAATTGAAGGATTGAGGGATTGGGGAATTGAAGGATTGGGGGATTGAAGGATTGGGTGAATGTCCAAGAACCTTTCGACCAAAGAGAGAAATATGAGCGAAAAAAGCAACATCCTAATCGTTGATGACGACGAGAGCATATGTGCGAGCCTCGTGCTTATATTTGGAAAGAAGGGCTATGAAACTGATACGGCTGGAACAGGGCGAGAGGCTATGGAGAAGGCGCAAGAGAGATTCTTTAATCTGGCTCTCATAGACATCAGGCTGCCCGACACGAAAGGGGTAGATCTAATAGCACCCCTAAATCAGTTACATCCTGACATGGTGGTGATCATGATGACCGCCTATGCCTCTACGGAAACTGCGGTTCGAGCCCTGAACGAAGGGGCATCGGCCTACATTCGGAAGCCCTTAAACATGGATGAGGTGTTGGCCACAGTCGGGGATGCCGTTGAAAAGCAGGCCCTGCTCATGGAGAACAGGAGGCTGTACAAGGAGACACAGCTAGAACTGGCCGAGCGCAAGCGGGCCCAAGAGGCACTGAGAACCAGTGAGGCGAACTTCCGGAAAGTCATAGAAAAGAATGCTGATGCCATAATCGTTGTGGCTAGTGACGGGGTTGTGCGTTTTGCCAACCCGGCTGCCGGAGCTCTATTCAAGTGCAAAACTGAAAAACTCATTAATACAGTTTTTGGGTTCCCCATGACCATAGGTGAAAACACCGAGATTGACATCGTCGGCCGAAATGGAGAAACGGCAATAGCCGAAATGCGGATGGTTAAGACAGAGTGGGAACGGGAAAAAGTATACCTCGCATCTCTGCGCGATATTACCAAGCGCAAACAAGCAGAAGAGGCACTTCGAGAAAGTGAGGAGAGCTATCGTGATCTATACCAGAATGCACCGAATGCCTATTTTTCTGTCAGCGCCGATGGCTTGATTCTAATGTGTAATACGGCAGCCTTGCGATTGTTGGGCTATCATATGAAAGACATGGTGGAGAAGAATATTCTCGATCTGTACGCTGATACACCTGATAATGTATCCAAGGTGCAAGAGGTTTTCAAGCGTTCTAAAATGGGAGAATCAATACGGGATGTAGAGTTGCAGATCAAACACAAGAATGGACATCCCGTTTGGATAAGTCTTTCTGTTGAACCCATCAGGGACCGTGATGGCAATGTCACTGAAAGTCGGTCAATGGTCATCGACATTTCTGAGAGAAAACGCCTTGAGGCTCAGCTCCGCCAGGCCCAGAAATTGGAAGCTATTGGGACCTTGGCCGGAGGCATCGCACATGACTTCAACAATATCCTTTCCGCCACAATTGGTTATGCGGAGCTGGCAATAGATGATGTTGAAAGCGGGACTGAATTACAAAACAAATTACAGGAGATTGTTAAGGCTGGGAATCGCGCAAAGCGCCTGGTGAAGCAATTCCTATCCTTTAGTCGTCAGGCAGAAGAAGAAAAAAGACCTTTGCAGATCAGCCCTATTGTCAAAGAGGTCCTCAAGCTGCTTAGGGCATCGTTGCCCACCAACATTGAGATCCGGCACCACATAGAACCCGACACCGGAATCATTGAGACAGATTCCACCCAGATCCATCAAGTGTTGATGAATCTTTGCATCAATGCAGGTTATGCGATGCATGGGAAGGGGGGAGTATTGGAGGTCAGCCTGGCCAATGTGGAGCTTGATTCTAACTTCACCGCCCAACACCCAGGCATAGATCCCAGCACCTACTTGAGACTAACAGTAAGTGATACAGGCCAGGGGATGACCCCAGAAGTGCTGGAACGGCTTTTTGAACCCTATTTCACGACCAAGGAAAAGGGTGAGGGAACCGGCCTGGGCCTGGCTGTGGTCCACGGGATTGTGCAGAGTCACAAAGGGACAATTACCGTCTATAGCAACCCAGGAAAAGGCTCGACCTTTCACGTATATCTTCCCGTAATTGAAAAGGGAATAAGTGCAGAGATCGAGGCCGCTGAGCCCCTTTCCATGGGGCATGAACGCATCCTCTTCGTGGACGATGATCAGGCCATCGTTGACATAGGGAAAGACATGCTGGAGCGCCTTGGCTATACAGTAGTAGCCAGCACGAACAGCATTGAGGCTCTGGAAGTATTTCGCGCACAACCGGAGCAATTCGACCTGGTCATCACCAACATGACCATGCCCAAGATGACAGGAGACAAGCTGGCCGGAGAACTTATGCGCATTCGGTCCGACATTCCGATCGTACTCTGTACCGGATACAGCGACGGCATAACAGAAGAGCGAGCCAAGGCCATGGGCATTCGAGCATTTGTCATGAAGCCTATCCTCAAGCACGAGATGGCAGAAACCATTAAAGGCGTTTTGGCTGAAGGAACAAAAAGAAAGGATTATCGCTCCCATGCAACTCCTGATATGCGCGATGATCCTCAAAGCAATGCTTTCGTTCGATAAAGGTATGGATATGGACATAGGGTCTTGGAGGTACAGGAGAGAGTCATGAGTGAAAGTGACAGAAGCGGATCTGATCATATTCATATTTTGGTAGTCGATGACGAGGAGGCCATCAGGAATCTGACCCAGGAAGGAATCAAACGAGCCGGCTATGAATGCTCCATCGCACGCAATGGAGAAGAAGCCCTGAAAGTCTTGGGGGAAAGGAATGTGGATGTGGTTATAACTGATATCATGATGCCCGGTCTGAACGGGGTTGGATTAACCAAGATAATAAAGGAGAAATATGATTCCGACGTCATCATCATGACTGGATACATAGAAGACTTTTCATATGAAATGGTCATAGGGAAAGGAGCCAGCGACTTCATAGAAAAACCGGCGGGCATCAGGGAGTTGATTGTTAGATTGAAGCGCGTTCTGAGGGAACGTGCCGTACTTGCTGAGAGGAATCGGGCAGAGCAACGACTTCAACATAGCTTGGAGAAGTTGCGACGAGCCATGGAGGGAATAGTTCAAGCTATGGCGGTGACAGTGGAAAAGAGGGATCCGTATACTGCTGGTCATCAGCGGCGTGTAGCCAACCTGGCATGTGCTATAGCCAAAGAAATGGGTCTTTCTGCAGATCAGATTGATGGAATCCGTATGGCGGGACTTATTCATGATTTGGGCAAGATAGCTGTCCCTGCCGAAATTCTGAGCAAACCGACCCGGTTAACAGACATTGAATTTAGCCTGATTAAAACCCACGCCCAGGCCGGTTATGAGATGTTGGATACAATAGACTTCCCTTGGCCGATTGCTCAAATGGTGCGTCAACATCACGAAAGGATGGATGGCTCTGGATATCCTAAAGGACTTTCAGGTGAAGACATTCTTCTGGAAGCAAGGATCTTGGGCGTGGCTGATGTGGTTGAAGCTATAGCGTCTCATCGACCTTACCGGCCTGCCCGCGGTATAGATAAGGCGTTGGATGAAATCTCACAGAACAAGGGCACACTCTATGACCCTGAGGTGGTGAATGCTTGTTTGAAGGTTCTAAGTGAGAAGGGATTTAAGTTTGAGTGATTGGTCAGGGCTTACGGCTTGAGCGTTACGACTTGCATATTGCAGAAAGCAGTACCAAGTACTCACCCTATACCCAGTACCCAAATCAAGCAACTGAGGGGGGATGAATAAGTGGCTCAAAAGTATTTGGAAAAAGACATAACGCCCAGCTGGCCATGCTCGGTCATCGATTACCTGTCACATCTGGTGGAAAGGTTGCCCATAGGGGCGGAAGAGACATCTTACCTGATTGTGATTCTGGATTGCCTGGTGAAAAATCGCGCTTTCCTTGAAACTTGTGATGTCGATGTAAACAGGCAATTCCTTAAAGAACTTGAGCATTCTGTTGACTTGATGCTCAGAGCTGATGCGGCGACTGAGGATGATACGCGCAGGAAGGTCATGAATGCCTTTAATCTGCTTATCAATCATTATGACGAATACTTTGAGGGAGTAAGACAGAATTTAGGGGGTTCCCCCGAATTGGAAAATTAGACGCGAAGTGGGGGTTGTGTCTGGGAAGCAAGCCGGTCAAGTGAAGCCTCCCCGCCCTAAAGGACGGGGGTTCTGCCTTGCGGCAGCACTTCGTGCGCGGGGAGCGAGCCGGTCAAAGAGGGGGACGAATCATGCAAGAGAAGCCTAGCATACTGATCGTGGATGACGATGCCAGCCTGTGCCAAACCATGTCTATTGTCCTCAATCGCCATGGTTACTCTGTGACCACCGCCAAAGACGGGCCGGAGGCAATTAAGAGAGTCAGCGAGGCGGACTTTGACATGATCTTTATGGACATCAAAATGCCTCTGATGAACGGTGTGGAGGCGTACAGAAGGATCCAGAAGATCAGGCCCCAGGCTGAAGTAGTGGTGATGATGACCGCATATTCAGTTGAGGACCTTATCCGGGAGGCGCTGCAAATAGGAGCCCGGGAGATCCTACATAAACCATTGAACATGGAAAAGGTGATCGCCCTTGTTGAAGAAGTAAGGAAGATAAGAAGTGGAGCAATTGTTATGGTAGCCGAAGAAGGCTCAGAGCATGCATCACCTACAAAGACACACTATGGTACAAAGTGAAAATTATTCTTACCGGCGAGGAGGCCATGGCCATGGCGGTCGGTGAGAAATTAACACTCAACAACTTGAGGAAGTCTTGGGAAGGAAAAGATGGAGACAAAAGAGTCTAGTATCATAATCGTGGATGACGATGAGAGCATCTGCAAAAGTCTGACGCTCATATTTGAAAACAAGGGCTACGAAACAGAGACTGCCGGGACAGGTCGAGAGGCCATACAGAAAGCAAGCAAGCAATTCTTCAATGTGGCGCTCCTGGACATTAAGCTTCCCGACATGGAAGGGGTGGAGCTACTAGCGCCCTTAAAGGAAATACATCCTGATATGCTGGTGATCATGGTTACCGCCCATGCCTCTCTGGAAACAGCGGTGAGGGCTATGAACGAAGGGGCGTATGCTTACATCCCCAAGCCCCTGAACATGGATGAGGTATTGGCCACAGTGAGAGAGGCTCTTGAAAAGCAGCGCCTGGTCATGGAGAACAGAAGGCTGTATCGCAAAGTCGAGCGGGAGCTGGCCGAGCGGAAGGCAGCGCAGGACTCACTAAAAGCAGAACACAACTTTATCTCTGCTGTCCTCGATACTGTGGGAGCCTTTGTTGTAGTTCTCGACAGGCGAGGGCGAATCGTCCGGTTCAACAAGAAGTGCGAGCAAACAACCGGGTATTCCCTTGACGACGTGAAGGGCAAGCACATCTGGGATATCTTTCTTATTCCAGATGAAATTGAGCTTGTCAAAGCTCTCTTCGGGCAGATGCGGGCCGGCCGGTTCCCTGATGAATTCGAGAACTACTGGCTGACTAGAGACGGGCGTCGTCTATTGATCTCATGGTCAAACACCGCACTCATGGATGACGAGGGCATAGTCAAACATGTCATAACCACGGGGGTCGACATCACCGAGCGTAAGTGGGCGGAGGATGCACTGCGAGAAAGCGAAGAGAAATTCAGAAAGATAATCTCTTCAGCGCGAGATGCGATTATCATGACAAACGACCGGGGAAGTATCTCTTTCTGGAATGACAGAGCAGAAAGGTTGTTTGGATATTCGGCCCACGAAGTTATCGGAAAAGAACTGTATTCCCTGCTTGCGCCTGAGCGCCACAAGAAGCGGTTCAGGGAACGTTTTGATCGCTTCAAGGTAACTGACGAGAGTCTTTCAGATGGCTTGACCCTTGAATTGGTCGGGCTGAAGAAAGACGGAAGAGAATTCCCTATAGAGCTTGGTTTGTCTTCTACCAAGATTCACGGAGCATGGCATGCAGTTGGATTTGTAAGAGATATTACAAAAAGAAAGGAACTGCAAGAAGCTCTTGTCAGCAACACAACGAACTTGGACACAGCATACAGAGAGCTGCTCAGGAAACATCAGGAGTTCAGTAGTCTGGCAAGGCGGTTAGAAACTGCAAGGAAGGAATGGGAAGCAGCAATGTGAGCCCGATCATAAGAACAGAGAGTACAAGCCATCTCAAAAATGCGTCTGAGTCCCCATGGCGGCGTTGCGGGTCGGTTCAAAATGCTCATCCCGCCGCGGCGGGACTGTGCGCCGCCCCGCGCCCCCGACGGCAAGCTCGGGATCTACGACTTGCCCTGAACCCTGATCCACTTTTTTGAGATGGCTTGTAGAAAATACAAGGGAAGGGCCGTAAAGTAATACAGTAAAACGATAGCACAATTAGCGACTTGTAAGGCGTTTGAGAAAGCCCGTGATGTCAGAAAAGAGTCGTCTGATAACTGCGATTATTGGTCTTGCACCGACAGGAATTGTTCTCGCCAGTCTGTTGCTGGGCTGCGCTACGTCCGTCCAGCCTGTCTGCCGCCATGACGCAATTTATCAGGCCATGACTTTCAGCGACTTAACCGGTTGTCCCGTCAGGATTGCCATTGGCTACACCACAAGATCGAACAAGGTTCATGCTCAAGCCCAGGCTTTTTTGGACGGTGAATGGATATGGCTTAGGCAGACAGCACCGGTGAGCGTTGAAGCAGGGAGCCAGGACTCGTTTGAACCAAAGACCCACGTTACGGTCAAGGGGCTGGTGAATCGGCTTAAGATAGCTGATCCAAAACGGGGGGATTTAGGAGTAATGGGTCTCTTTAAAAACAAGCCCGTGACGAATGACAGGTGAACCATGAGCAAGGTGAGAATTGAAACAGGGGGTATCGACAAGATTGAGAAGAGGGTATGGCAACTGATATTGCTGGCAATCGCTATCATTCTTCTCCTGACACTGACGCTGTTAGCCCTCCAGTTCCTGGGGTTTCTAGATAAAACGAAAAGCATCATATTGTCGGACAATGCCTATAAGTATTCTGTATCCTTGGCCGTACTTGTACTGCTTTTCTGTTCATACATGATCACTCAACAGCGCAAGCTATCTCATATTACGCGAGCCTTTCTTAAGGGAAAAGAGACTGCATACACATTAAGCCAGAATGTGACTACCCTCAGGGCGCTACTCGAGGTAAGTTCTGTCATCAATTCTCAACAGAGACTATCCGACATATTGAATATCATTGCCAAGGAGATGCTGGTCTGTTTTCAAGCGGATCAATCATCCATAATGCTTCTTGATCCACATTCCAAATTACTTAAAACAGAGGCAGCTTTCGGGAAGGGGAGTGAATTTGCTAAAGATGCTTTGGTCCCGATGGGGGAAAGCATAGCCGGGTGGGTCGTTAAGAACGATAAACCTCTATTGCTGAATGGCCAGGCTGATGCTGTTGAATTTCCGGGGACTCAGGAAAAGAATAGACGCATCAGTTCAGCAATGTGTGTGCCGCTAAAGATTAATAACAAAAGTATCGGTGTGCTGAATGTGAATTTGGTAGATAGAGACAGGACATTCTCCGAAACCCACCTAAAATTAATCGGCATTTTTGCTAACAACGCCGCAGTAGCAATAAGTAACTCCATGCTTTCGAAAGAAAAGACCGAGCGTGTACGATTGCAGACGATGTTTGAACAGTTGCATTCACCTCAGGTTGTCGAAGAATTGATTAAAAAGACACATGACTGGGACCGACCAAACAGGATGAGAGAAAAATTGGAAATGACCATTCTGTTTGCAGATATCCGAGGATTTGGCAATATGATGACTGCTCTCAAACTAGAGGAGATTATGACTTTTTTGGATGAGTACTACAGTGCAATGACCAAAACTGTCTTCAATAACCAGGGGAGTGTTGACAAGTTTATCGGCGATGAGGTGATGGCCTTCTTCGGAGCTCCCCTCGCTCTGGATAATTCTAGTGAAAGTGGGATAAAGACCGCCGTAGAAATGGTAAATTCTTTTCGGGACCTAAAAGAGCAATTTTCAGGGATTCCCTCATTTGAGGGGTTGGGAATCGGGGTTGGTGTCAGCACAGGTGAGGTATTCGTGGGAAATGTTGGCTCAAGAAAACGTTACGATTACACTGTTATCGGCAGCGCCGTCAATCTTGCCAGGAGGTTGTGTTCATTTGCAGAGTCCGATCAAATCCTTACGACCGAAAGAACCATTAGTAAAATGGACCGAAAGGTCCCATCAGAGTTTGTCAAGAATCGCTCTTTCAAGGGTATCTCAGGTCCTGTCAATGTCCACAAAATCACTTTGGGATCAGAAATGTCCAAGATGACTTTGGGTTTGCCAAAGAGGCTGCCGTTTCAGAATCATAGATCTGACAAGGACCCGGAAAACTGGAACAAAGGAACAAGACTACATAAATCAGAAGACAAATCGCTTGAATTGGCAACAAAGACCAAAGGATAATTTTGAAGACGGTGCGAAGAGATGGATGAAAAAGAGAGCATCCTGATTGTTGACGACGACGAGAGCACATGCAGGACCCTGTCGCTCATATTCACCAAGAAAGGCTTTGAGGTGGAGACGGCTGGAACGGGTAAAGAGGCAATAGAGAAGGCACGTGAGCGATTCTTCAATGTGGCCTTTTTGGACATTAAGTTGCCCGATACGGAAGGGGTAGAACTAATAACGCCTTTAAAGGAAATGCATTCAGACATGTTGATGATCATGCTCACCGCCTATGCTTCCATGGAAACCGTGATGGAGGCTCTGAACAGGGGGGCATCGGCCTATATCACCAAACCATTGAACATCGATGAGGTGTTGGCCAAAGTCAGGGATGTGCTTGAAAAACAGCGGCTGGTCCTGGAGAACAAGAGGCTGTATCAGGAGGCCCAGCGAGAAGTGGCCGAGCGCAGGAAGACAGAGGAGAGGCTTCGGCAGCAAACGCATACCCTTGGTGAGCGGATCAAGGAATTGAAGTGCCTTTATGGCATTTCTGATCTTGTTGAAAAGCCAGGCGTTTCCTTGGAAGAGATACTTCAGGAGACAATTAATCTCATTCCTCCTGCATTGCAGTATCCGGAAGCCACTTGTGCACGCGTCATCTTGAAAGATCAAGACTATCGGACAAAAAACTTCAGAGAAACCCCCTGGAAGCAGACATCCAACATATTTGTGGATGGCAAACAGATCGGCACTTTGGAGGTCGATTACCTGGAGGAAAAACCAGAGAGTGATGAGGGCCCTTTCCTCAAGGAAGAAAAATATCTCATAAAGGAAATTGCCGAGCGATTGGGGCATATCACTGAGAGCAAGGGCGCAGAGGAAAAGATTGAGGCTGCCAGTCGAGAGTTGGAGAGCAAGAACATCCAGCTTCAGCAAGCCATAGAACAGGCTAATCAGATGGCCGTGGAGGCTGAATCAGCAAACCGAGCCAAGAGTGAGTTTCTGGCCAACATGAGTCACGAGATCCGCACTCCCATGAACGGCATCATTGGGATGACTGAGTTGACTCTGACCACGGATCTGACCAAGGAGCAGCAGGAATACCTGGAGATGGTGAACATGTCTGCTGATTCTTTGCTTGTGCTGCTGAATGACATTCTGGATTTTTCCAAGATCGAGGCACACCAGATGGAACTCGAAGAGATCGACTTTGATCTGCAGACCACTCTGGAGAATGCTGTTGACATTCTGGCTGTACGGGCACACAAGAAGGGGCTGGAGCTGACTTGCCACATCAAACCTGACGTGCCCACGGCCCTGGTGGGAGACCCCGGTCGTCTGCGTCAAATCATCATTAATCTGGCGAATAATGCCATCAAATTCACCGAAAAAGGCGAGGTAGTCATCCGGGTAGCGACGGAGATGGAAGAGGATGCTTTGGCCGTTTTACATTTTTCGGTGTCAGACACGGGTGTCGGGATCCCACCTGACAAGATGGAGACAATTTTTGAGGCATTCTCTCAGGTGGATGGCTCCAGCACCCGAAAGTATGAGGGCACAGGGCTGGGGTTGACTATCTCGAGGCAACTTGTGGAGATGATGCATGGGCGTATCTGGGTGGAGAGTGAACCGGACAAGGGCAGCACATTTCATTTTACAAGCCATTTTAGGCTGAGCTGTGTCCAGAGGAGAGAATCACCGCGTCTGAGTGAGTTGGACCTTTCGGGTATCGGGGTTCTCATAGTGGATGACAATGCCACCAACCGTTTAGTGCTTCGGGAAATGACCTCTTCATGGGGTCTTGTGCCCACGGAGGCCGCAGACGGGAAAGCGGCACTTGAAGAGATCAAGCACGCATTTGAGTCTGGGAAGCCGTATCGGCTTCTCCTGCTGGATTTGCAGCTTCCAGTGCCAGAAGGATTTGAGGTGGCAAAGAGGGTGAAGGAAAGTCCCTATGGAACGGATTTGGAGATCATTTTGCTCTCCTCGGTTGGGGAAAAAGGCGATGCAGCCCGATGCAGGGAGGTGGGCATATCAGGATATTTGCTGAAGCCCGTGAAGCTATCGGAGCTTTTTGATGCCATCATGATGGCCTTGGGGGAGCCACCTGATGAGGAGGAGGTCGCTGTCATTACCCGCTATACCATTCAGGAGGCTCGCAAAAGGCTCAATATCCTGTTGGCCGAGGACAATTTGGTCAACCAGAAAGTGGCCGTGAAGATGTTGGAAAAACGGGGGCATCGGGTTGTTGTTGTTCCAAATGGAAGGAAAGCCGTCGAGGCCTTTGATAAAGAGGGATTTGATCTTATCCTAATGGATGTTCAGATGCCCGAGATGGACGGGCTTGAAGCGACCGGTCGCATCCGCGAACAGGAGCTCAAAGCCCAAAGCTCCCCAGTGGAATATGCTCGCGCTGGGGAATCCTCCAAAGGGGGTCTGCAGAGCGGAATTCCACAGGAGAAGCATTCCACAGGGCAGGCAAAGCCCACGGCAGAAAATTCGATTTCTTGTAGCGGACTTTCAGCTTTCAGGTTTGAGCCTTCACCTCGATCGGAGAGGATTCCGATCGTTGCCATGACAGCCCATGCCATGAAAGGAGACCGGGAGAAATGTCTTGCTGCAGGAATGGATGACTATGTACCCAAGCCGATCAAGCCGAAAGAGCTTTTTGCGGTGATCGAGAAATTGGGACACAGATCACAGGATAACAAGGAAGGAGAGCTCTCTGCTAATCAGCCATCAACAGATGTGTTCGATCTGTCTAAGGCTATGGAGGTGGTGGATGGAGATGTTGAGCTATTTAAAGAGATTGCTAATCTGTTTCTGGAGAATTTGCCGGATTATATGGCCCAGATCCAAGAGGGGATTGCCAACGGTGATGCAAATGCCACGGAGCGGGCTGCCCATGGCCTGAAGGGCTCGGTGGGAAATTTTGGTGCCAAGCAAGCATCTGAAGCAGCCTGTCGATTAGAAATCATCGGAAGAGAAGGAAGATTGGCGAAAGCACAAGCAGCACTTCAAGAACTGGAGAAGAAGCTTAAGGCGTGGGAGGCTGCTATCAAAGGAGCTTTATCGGAGATGTAAAGTGAAAGTTCTGATTGCTGAAGATGACGCAGCCTCGAGGCGATTGCTGGAAGCTTCTCTGCACAAATGGGGGTACGATGTCCTGACTACCTGTGACGGCAGAGAGGCGCTGGAGGTCTTTCAGAACCCCGAAGCACCAAGCCTGGTCATCTCGGACTGGATGATGCCTGATATGGATGGGTTGGGGTTGTGTCGAAAGATCCGTGAAATGGAAAGATCAGGTTATGTCTATTTTATCATTTTAACGGCAGAAGGAACAAAGGATGACGTCATTAAAGGGTTGGAGGCCGGAGCGGATGACTATTTAATTAAACCTTTTGACCAACAAGAATTGAAATATCGAATCGGAATTGGAAAAAGGATTGTCAAGCTGGAACATCGAATTATGTTATTGGCAACCACTGACCCTTTAACCGGTGTGTTAAACAGAAGGGCATTCATGGAAAGGATGGAAGAAGAACTCCATAGATCCCATCGGGAGAATGCTTCTCTTTCCCTCACGTTGGCTGACGTTGATCATTTCAAGATGATCAATGACAGATATGGCCATCAGGCGGGGGATCTCGTACTTGAGAGGTTCACCGAACAGTTGTCCAAATCTTCACGGCCTTATGATTTGGTGGGACGATACGGCGGTGAGGAGTTTGTAATCTGTTTACCGGGTGTAGATGCCCTTCAGGGCAGGTTAACTGCCGAGAGGATGCGTGAGAGGGTGGAGGAGATGAAGATCATACTGCACGATAGCTCACAATCCATCCAAATCACGGCCAGTTTCGGGGTGGCTTCTCTTTCAATGGGATCCAAAGAAAGCCTTGACTCACTGATTAAGCGGGCGGACGATGCCATGTACAGAGCCAAGAGGGAGGGAAGAAATCGCGTTTGTGTGGCAAGCCAAGAATGACCTTTGATACGAGAAGCCATCTCAAAAATGCGTCTAAGGCCCCATGGCGGCGTTGCGGGTCGGCTCAAAATGCTCATCCCGCCAGCGGGACTGCGCGCCGCCCCGCGTTTGCTGAGAACCTTCATGTTAGAGATAGATCCGAAGTCCCGCCGTCAGGCGGGGCCCTGAACCCTGATTCACCTTTTTGAGACGGCTTCGAGATTGAAGAAAACCGAAGATCTTCTTGTCGTGCTCTTGAAAGAGGCATCGTATGAGTAAACCCGCTAGAAATCTGAAGCCGACAAAAAGCTTAAGACCTATCAAAAAGCGCAAAGAGCTCGGGGACTGCTTGATTGAGGCCGGTCTCATAGACGAAAAGACCCTGGCCAGAGCCCTTGAAATTCAGAAGGGGCAGGAGAAGAGACTCGGCCAGGTTCTTATCGATATGGGAGTGGCGGACTATGAGGTGATAGGCAAGGCCTTGGCGAGACAGTTTAACATTCCCTTCCTCCGCCTTGATAAGACAAAGATCCCAGAAGAGATAACCTCCCTCGTGCCCGCTGGGATGGCTGAAAACTACCTGGTGATCCCAGTCGAGAGGACAGGAAATAGACTCCTGGTAGCCATGGCCGACCCGGCGGACCTTTACGCTATAGATGACTTGCGCTTTGTTACCCAGATGCCTATAGATGTTGCAGCAGCCTCCCAAGAGGATGTGTTGGAGGCAATAGGAAGACACTATCCAAAACAAGACCTCCAACAAGATCTAGATTCTGATCCGGGCATCGATGAGGACATAGAAATCATCCGGCAGGTGGAGAAAGAGGAGGCGGACGTTCATGACCTTCTGAAACTTACAGAACTTCCCCCTGTAGTTCGGTTGACTAACGCCATACTTGTCGATGCCGTCAAGCTCAAGGCAAGCGATATACACGTTGAACCACAGGAGACATCGGTCCTCATCCGCTACCGCATAGACGGTATCATGCGAGAAATCGTGAAGACAGACAAGCGCCTTCATGCGTCCCTTGTCTCCAGGATGAAGGTTATATCGAATATGGACATCTCCATCCGCAGAAAGCCTCAGGATGGAAGGTCTCAAATTAAGTGGGCAAATAAGAGTTATGATCTGAGGGTATCCACGATACCCACTTCATATGGGGAGAAGGTGACCATCCGCATCCTGCCCCAGGATACAGAGGGGATTCGTCTTGAAGGCTTAGGCTTAGCGGAAAAGGCCATTGACGATCTTGCAAAGGCCATAAGCAAGCCCCAGGGGATCATCCTTGTCACAGGTCCTACCGGTAGTGGCAAATCCTCAACCCTTTATGCCAGTCTGAACAGGCTCAATACGCCTTCGGTTAATATCATAACTGTGGAGGATCCCATTGAGTTCCGCATCCCCGGAATCAACCAGATGCAGATAAACCCCAAGGCTGGAGTTACTTTTGCAGCCGGGCTCAGGTCAATTCTGAGACAAGACCCGGATATTGTGATGGTTGGGGAGATCAGAGACAGTGAGACAGCCTCAATCGTGTTCCAGGCCGGACAGACCGGACACCTGGTGCTCTCCACCCTGCACACGAACGATGCCTCTTCTGCCATCACAAGACTTATGGACCTGGGTATTGCAGCCTTTCTTATATCCGCTTCCCTTATCGCAATCGTAGGACAAAGGCTCGTAAGGAAAATATGTCCGGAGTGCAAGGCGCCAGATCGTCTGAGCCCACAGATCATAGAAAGACTTCCACTCCATAAAATCGGGAAGGAAACAACAACTTTTTGGAAAGGAATCGGTTGCGAAGCCTGCCAGTATACGGGATATACAGGCCGTTTGGGTTTATTTGAGATCCTGACGGTAACGCCGTCACTGACGGAGATCATAGCACCAAATGTTTCAGCCCTTACAATCAAGAAAGCGGCTGAAAGGGAAGGCTTTCAATCGATGAGCATGGATGGAATAAGGAAGGCCCTTCAGGGACTGACGACAATTGAGGAGGTCCTTCGTGTGGCCCCTCCTGAGGCTGATGAAGTTCCACAGGTTCCCATTGTGGAGCCTCCTGTCCCGGAGGACACACCAGCAGAAGCGTTTCCGTCCGAGGAACGGCCGGCTTCGGTCGCCAGCGTGCAGCCCAAGAAAATCCTCGTGGCTGACGACAACGAAATCATCCTCAAAGTCCTTTGCAACGTCTTGGAGTCTGAGAACTACCTCGTGACGACGGCAAAAGATGGCTTAGAAGCCTTTAAGCTGGCCGTGCAGGAGAAGCCAGACCTTATAATAACCGATCTTCTCATGCCTAAAATGGACGGCATAACTCTCATAGAGAAGCTTAAATCCCAGTTAAGTACGCGCTATATTCCCATCATAATGCACACTGCCAAGGATGAAGTCGACAGTGAGGTAAAGGGAATTGATGCAGGCGCAGATGATTATCTGACAAAGCCTGTCAAAGCCAAAAGGCTTCTCTCCAGAATAAATAGACTCCTCAGTAGGCATCAATAATACGAGCAATTTGCATGAGAGGATGATTGAAGATCCCTGCAGCAAGATAGTGTCGTGTCTCAGAAACAACTTACATTAGTCATCGGGCGCCGAAAGCCTTTTCCGAGCGACATTGAGCATTTTCGGGCACGGAGTGCTTCGGTTCAAGCCGTCAGGCGCAACCTCTGCGCTATAAGACGTCAGCTGAGTGCAGCGTCAAAAATCATAAGCTAAGACCTTTGCATAACTCCTTGGAATGGCCCTCATGAGCTTTTTGGGGCACCCATCCGGGCGAAGCGAACGGCCCACCTTGGTGGGCAAATTCTAAACTGTTTGAGGGCCGTTAGGCCGAGTTTTTGGGATTTAGTGAGCAAGCCCGTAGATGGGTCAAGAAGCTCATGTAATTAAGTGAGAAGGGGTTGTGCAAAGGTCTCTGTTTGAGGGCCTTAGGCCCGAGTTGTAGCGCTCCGCTGCACTGCGTGCATGATTTAGCGGAACGAAGCTGATGTCCCGAAAATGGTCACGGAGCAAGGAAAATGGCTTGATGGCAAAGCCGCATTATTTGAACAAACTTCTGAGACACGACACTAGAGGGTTGGCGACCATTGCAATTTTCATCATAGCCTAATCGGTCACCAAAAGCACAGAGGAACAGATCGCCCGAGGTGGACCCGTAACCGTGACACATCCCGAGGTAACCCGGTACTTCATGACTATCCCCGAGGCCTGTCAATTGATCCTCCAGGCCGGAGCGATGGGGGAGAGGCAAAATGAAAGGTGAAGATAAGGCAAAAGAACAACTCATAAATGAATTGTCGGGACGGCGCAGAAGAATTGGCGAGTTAGAAGCATCGGTAACACAACACAAGGTGGCAGAAGAGCTTATTACAGCAGATGCGAGTACCCATTCTCAAAAAACGGCTTCCCATGAATGGCCCCAACCGTCAGCAGAACCACCTGGTTACCTCTCTCTGAGGCATCCCAGCCCGAACGTAGTAGGGTCACAGAAATGAAATCGTCACTGCTAGACAGCTTGGCGAAAGTAAACAGGGAATTGTGGCTGATTTTGTCCCTGTTGGTCATTGCCCTCATCATGAACTATTTGATGACCGCCCAACGCATGCTCCTAGGTTTATACACCTTGCCTGCTGTGTTTTCTGCCTATTTGTACGGCCGCCGCCACGCCACACTGACGGCCTTTGCGAGTGTATTTTTGGTTGGCCTTCTGACGCATTACAATCCTGCCTTATTCGGCAAACTTCGAGCAGTCCGGACTGTTGAAGGTCCCTGGTTAGACATTACAGCTTGGGGGGCCATACTGGTGCTTACCGCCTATGCCATGGGAACCCTCCACGAGCGTCTCAAAGCCAATGTGGAGGAGCTCTGGCAGACTTATCACGGCCTCTTGCTCATCCTGCGCCAGTTTATCTCTAAGGACAAGTACACGGAAAACCACTCCTACCGGGTCTCCATCTATGCAGCTAAGATCGCTGCCTACCTTCGACTCAACCGCGAGCGGATCGAAGACGTACGTGGTGCTTCCTTGCTGCATGACATTGGCAAGTTGGATATCAGCCGGCAACTACTCTACAAGGCAGCGCGTTTGACTCGGGATGAGTATAGAGAGATGAACAAGCACGTTGAGAAAGGTGGCGAAATGCTGCAGCCGGTGGGAGGGCCACTGAGTCGGATTCTCCCCATCATTCTCGCCCACCACGACAAATTCGATGGCTCGGGCCGTCACCCTTCAAGTGGAGAAAAAATACCACTGGAGGCCCGTATTATCTCGGTTGCCGATGTCTATGATTCTCTGATCAGCGATCGTCCTTATCGCAAGGCTATGTCCCCTTTTGATGCCAGGGATATCATTGTCAAGGGTTCCGGCACAGAGTTTGATCCCGGAGTGGTCAGTGGCTTTCTGGCAGCCTTCAACAAAGGAGAGATGGAAGTTCCCGATATGGTGCTGTAAGGCAATAGGCCTGGAACGCACTGACCGGCTCGCTCCCCGCGCACGAAGTGCTGCCGTAAGGCAGAACGCCCTTAAGAGCGGGGAGGCTTCACAACGCATCCCTGTTCGATTTCGCCTTTCTCCCACTCCTATCTTTATGAGTCCTCAATCTGCTCCCCCAACGGAACTAATTCCTCATAGTTAGGTATTTCGATCTATACATTTCTTTCCAAATAATGCTGACTTGTTTTCCTCGCTGTTGAGCTAAGTCTTCAGAATCTCATGCATTACTTCAAACCTAATAACCTTGCATGAATCTTGCAATGTCTAAAAGCGTCTCAAAAGCTTCTTGAGGATATATTCTTGGGGGGAATTTTGTGAGTAAGGATTAGTGAGTCCCTCTCAAAATTGACGACTATATAGTAAAAGCTTATTCGCATCTGCAGGTTGCATGATATGATTTCCGATATGCCCATAAGTAAAAAGAGCCCTCTACACGAACAGGTCTTGAAGATCCGATATGAATCAAAAGACGCTATTGTTCAAAATTTGAGTTCTAGTGGGTTCTTCGTGCCAACGGAAGCTCCGTTCGACATAGGCCATAAATTTCGGATAGAAATTGACTTGCCGAAAAATAAAACATGGATAAAGGGAATGTGTGAAGTTGTGTGGGTCAACCAGATGGAGACAAAGAATTATCCAAAATGGATATATGAAGCTCAAATTCTAAAAGACATTGCTTCTCATCAGTTATACAACGGGATGAGGATCAGGTTTGTCGAGATGCTTCCCAAGTATAAAAAGCGTATTCGAGAATGTCTACATGCTATCGGAAAAAGTGCAAATCCGCACAGAGCAAGAACCTCAAAACGTAGAAGGTCTCGGTCTCGAGCAAAGGAAGAACCATTGCGAGCGAGTGGGGTTCAAATCATGGGCGTACCGGGGTATTGAACTGCAAGAGCGAGCGCATTGACCGTCCCGACCTGTCACTATTTATCCCGATTTATCGGGATCTATCGGGATTCTATGGAGATTGGAGGGAGCTTCAAGATTGGAAAACCCAAAAACACGGGTTTCGGATATAGTGGTTGTCAAAAATATGTTCCGTTTGCGGCAATCCTTCTAAGCTGGTAGGGAGTATCTCTTTTTGAATCAGGTCAATTCCCCCCTCCGCTCGTTGGAGGCATAATGCACGGAACTCTACAGGCTAGGCACACGGCAACACCCCTATACGCTTGGTAGCGTGTTTGTAAATAGGTCAAGACTGTGCAGAAGACAGTGCCGTTGTGGTACCTGTCAGGAAATA
>SDBT01007136.1_pt1 | contig 18439 bp, 10 predicted proteins | sample 2277101 | NCBI WGS metagenome assembly SDBT01 (sample SAMN10404973, study PRJNA504765) | marine sediment metagenome | isolation source: marine sediment core GS10_PC15, 103 cmbsf | place: Arctic Ocean: Southern Knipovich Ridge | collected 2010
TCCCGTCGCAGCACGGCGTTCACAACTGGCTGGGTACGGAACAACCGGACGCCCAGGTTGGTCCCAACGCCTATTGCACCATCAAGGAATTCACCACGTTGCCGGAGATTCTCGCGGCCGAGGGCTATACGTGCGGCCTGAGCGGCAAGTGGCATCTCGGCGACAGCCTGAATCCGCAACTTGGGTTCAGCTACTGGTACGCCAAGCCCAAAGGTCATACCGAATCGTTTTACAATGCTGAAACCATCTGGCAGGGAAAGGTTTTCACCGAACCGGGCTATTATCTCGAGGCGATTACGGACCATGCCGTTGATTTTCTGCAGCAAGAGCGCGCAGGGCCTTTCTTCCTTTATGTCGGCTACAACGGGCCGTACGGTCTGGACCACGATTTGCGCACCGGACACCGTAACCGGCACGCGGCGTACTATGCCGACAAAAAGTTGCACTGCTTTCCTCGCGAGGAAGTCCACCCCTGGCTGAAACAGAACCGGGATTGCATCAACAACGAAGTGGCTATCCGCAGCTATGCCGCCGCGGTGAGCGGCGTGGACGACGGCGTCGGCAGGCTCATGGAAACGCTCGCAGGGCTGAAACTTGAGCACAACACCCTGGTGGTGTTCACGGCCGACCACGGTTTGTGCGCCGGGCACCACGGCTTTTGGGGCATGGCCGACCACGGATGCCCCCTGACCATGTTCGAGGAGAACCTGCGCGTTCCCCTCATTCTGCGGCATCCCGCGCGCATCCCAGCGGGCCGGGTGTGTGAGACCATGACGTGCAACTATGACTTCTTTCCCTCGCTGCTGGATTACCTGAAGCCAAAAACTCAGCTTCCGGAGTGCCCGGAACTGCCCGGCAGAAGTTTCGCGCCCGCGTTGCTTGGCGATCAACTGGATTGGCAGGAAGAGATCGTCTTCCATGAATACGAGAACACCAGGTGCGTCCGCACCGTCAGGTGGAAGTATATTCGCCGGTTCCCCGCTGGGCCTGACGGACTGTACGATCTGCAGAACGATCCCGGTGAGCGTGAAAACCTGATTGATCAGCCGCCGCATGGGGCTGTGCAACAGGACCTGAGCGCCCGGCTGGCCGCATTCTTTGAACGCTATGCCGAGCCCAAATACGACCTGTGGCGCGGCGGCATCAGCAAAGCCGGCAGGACCATTCCAGAGCCCAGCCATTAGTCGCCCAGCCACGATCCCGTGGCTGGACCGGGCCGATGCAACCCGACGAGTCAACTCTCTTTCAATGAAGGAGCTTGATATTGGGCGGCGGCGGTGTAGCTTAGGTTATGCAGCGAATTGGCGAGAAGCGCTCCTCAATATCTTTCAGGGTCCTTGGATAGCCCTCCACGCCCTCCAGTACAAGATATTGGGCTTAGTGCCGTCAAGGGGATACGCCAGAAAGGAGATCCATGGCCAGACACATCGCAGCCGCCGCTGACTGCTGCCGGCAAACCGGTATTGAATACCTTTTTGCTTGTCTGGCGCTCTGCCTCGCCACGCCAGCGGCAGTGGCCGCCGACTGGCCGATGTACAGGAAGGACGCCGTCCGCAGCGCGATAACCGAGGAGGAATTGAAGTTGCCGCTGCAGCAGGCGTGGGTCTACAAGTGCGCTCAGAAGCCGGCCCCCGCGTGGCCGGAGCCGGTCAAGACACTCAACCGGCTCGACTTCGATTATGCCCCGCACCCGGTTGTGGCCGGTGGAATTGTCTGTTTTGGCTCTACCGCAGACGACACGGTCCGCGCGCTCGACGCCGCCACGGGAATACTCAAGTGGCGCTTCACTACCGGCGGTCCGGTGCGTTTCGCGCCGCAGATTGTCAATGGCAAAGTGTACTTCGCCTCCGACGACGGCCAGGCATATTGCCTGAATGCCGCCGATGGCAAACCGGTGTGGGTATTCAACGCCGCGCCGGCGAAGGAGTGCCTTATCGGCAACAAGCGCATGATCTCGCGCTGGCCGGTGCGCACGGGCGTGCTGGTCGATAACGGCGTTGTCTATCTTGCCGCGGGGACGTGGGCGGCCGAGGGGGTTCACGTTTATGCGTTGGAGGCTGATTCAGGCAGGATTATCTGGCGCAACGACACCAGCGGCACGCTGACCATGCGCTCGGCGCACGGCGGGGAATACACCCTGTCCGGAGTCTGCCCTCAGGGGGCGCTGCTGGCGGATCAGAACATCCTGCTGATCCCAACGGGGCGCTGTGTGCCGGCTGCCTATGATCGCAAGACCGGCAAACTGCTCTATTACAACCTTGGCATCAGCAACTGCGCCGGCTCCACTTGGTGCACTGTCTCCGGCAATAGTTTCTATACTTTTGCCAAGAGTTTCTACTCCCCGCTGAACGTAGCCGCCTTCAGCCTCCAGGATGGCAAGAGGACTGGCCAAAGGTTCCATTTCCGGCGGATACCTCAGCTTTCAACCTATGGCAAGGGCAAAACGCGCAAAATGTACTCTGTTTTCAGAGCAGGAAAGGTTTGCGCCTTGATCCAAAATGGCAACCTGATCGCCCGCGAAGCCTACGGCCTGGCAATGGCAGGAGGCAACCTTGTTGTCGGACGCAATGGCGGCGTTGGAATTATGGAAGGCATCGGTGGCAGACAGCTATGGCAACAGAAGGTGAGCGGCCAGGCGCGCGAGCTTGCCGTCGCTGACGGGCGCCTCTATGTCGGCACCAGCGAAGGGGAGATTGTCTGCTTCGCCTCCGGCGCCGGGGAATCGCGGCATGGTTTTTTCCGTCGAGGCTCCCACACTGCAAAGGCGGCCGCACCCCGGAAGATACGGCCGGACAGACGCGCGGCCGGTGTGCTCAAAACTCTCCGCGATGCCGGTATGGATTATGGCTACGCCTTGCTGCTGGGCGACAAGGCCGGCCGTATGGCGCTTCCGCTGGCGAAGCAGACGCGGCTGAATATCGTCTCAGTGCTTCGTGATTCCGGCGCAGTTATCTCGTTGCGCAACAGGCTCCTGGATACGACCAAACTCTATGGCATGCGTATCCATGTCTGGCATGTCGAGGACAACAAGCCCTTGCCGTTCGCCCAATACTTCGCCAACGCAGTCATTGTGATGGATGATCTCGGCAAGATGCCTGCCACCGAACTCTATCGCGTGCTGCGGCCATGCGGCGGCATTCTGCTGTTTCCGGGATTGCGGGCGCAGAGGGCTTTGGCGCTGGCCAATACATGCGGCGCCCTGGCAGGCGACCTCATTGGAAAACAGGACAACGTGAGAGTTGTCCGTGGACGGCTGCCGGGCGCAGTGGATTGGAATACGAAAAATGCCAGCGAGCATCTTACCAGATGGCCGCTGCGGCTTTTGTGGTTCGGCGAACCAGGGGTGGACGATGTCTGGGACCGCAAGGCCCGGCGGTTGCCGCCGGTCGGGGCCAACGGTCTCTTCTTCACCCGCGGCGAAAGCCGTGACCAGGGCGTGCTTACGGCCGTTGACGCATACAACGGCTTCCTGCTGTGGCGCAAGACCACGCCTCTGGGCCAGGGATTGCGCGCCGACGATAAACACGTCTATATCGTTCTCGGCAAGAAAAGGTACCAGGCCTATGACGCCAGAACCGGCGAAAAACGCGCCACGTATGGGGTCGCCGGCAAGAAAGACGAATTATCGGCAGACCTTCCCCCGTTTCTTGAAAAACGCCCCGGGTATGCGCGGGTTGATGCCAAACTCCTCTCCGCTGCGCGCATTCACCCGCTGACCGGCCAGCGCGGCGCCAAGATATACACCGGCACCTTCGGCTGCGGCGGGTGGGCAAACACCGCGACCAGCAATATCATGCGATCCGGCACGCTGGCGATCTATGATTACGCCGATGACAGCGGGATGCGCCATTTCGGAGGATTGAGTCCCAGTTGCGGCGGCAGCACCACCGCAGCTATGGGAGTGCTCTTTTCCGTCGAAGGGAGAGGTGGGTGCGAATGCTCCTACAATTTCCAGACCAGCATCGTCCTGGCCGCTGCCGAGCGGCGGCTGAACGAGGATTGGGCAATCTTCCATGACCATGCGGCTGACACCATGCTCAGGCAGGCCCAGCTTAATTTTGGCGCGCCGGGCGATCGCCGCGACGGCAAGGGCAATCTGTGGCTGGGCTTCCCCCGGCCCATGATTAAGCCCAAGGCGCTCAGCTTTGGCGCGGGCCGCCGCGTACCGTCGGTGGTCAATACCTGGACCCCGCCGCCAGTGGCGCTGCCGGTGCCGCTTACACTCGACGGCGAGGGCAGTTACTATGCAAACGCCGACATCACTGCCGTCAGCGGCACGGATCGCCCGTGGCTGTATGCATCAGGATACTCCGGTATCAAAAAAGCGTCCCTGCGCCTTAATTTTCTCAAACCTCTCACCACGCAAGAAACTGCCCAAGCACCGAAGATCAACGGGGTGATGGACGAGGAACTGTGGCAGGGCGAGCCGCAGGCGCAGATCGACTTTGTCACCGCAAAGATATTTCTTCGCCATGACAAATCCAATCTTTATGTCGGCGTGCATCGCGACGTATTCATAGGTCGCAAAGGCAACCCCACACGCTGGAACAAGAAGGTCAAGAAAGACGACGGCAAAGTCTGGTCGGATCACGCCGTGGAGCTATTCCTCAGTGATGGCCGCGCCGAACGCGTATATCACTTCGCGGTCAACGCCGCCGGAACCAGGTACGACGCGCTCGCCGCCAAGCCCGGCGTGAGGGAAAATTCTCGCTGGGACGGCGAATGGCAGAGCGGCGTGGTGGCGGATGAAAAAGGTTTCGTCGCCGAATTCGCCATCCCGTGGAAGACGCTCGCCGGAAAGGATGGCTTGCGAAAAGAAACGCTCGCCATCAATATCATGAGCGGCAACCGGCATAATGTGTGGAAGACACTGGTGGATACCGGCCACCTGGGGCGAATGCACTGTCAGTATTTTATCCCGCTGGGCATTGGCAAGCCGGTGGAGTTGAAGCCGCGCAGGTTCACGGTGCGGCTGCACTTCGCCGAGATTGAACACGCAAAGCCTGGCGAGCGCGTCTTTGACGTGAAGATTCAGGGAAAAAGGGTGCTGAAGAAATTCGATATCGTCAAGGAATCCGGCGGCGTATGCAAGGCGGTAGTGAGGGAATTCACCGGCGTCCAGGCGCTTGACAGGCTCACGCTGGAGTTCTCGCCGTCCGCCAAGCTGCCGCCGATCCTCAGCGCGCTGGAACTTCGAGATGAGTCGTTTACCATTGCCCGGCCCGGGCAGAAATAGGCGGCAATCCCGACTTGTCGGGACTGACGAAGTTGATGTGCCGCGCTGAAAGTGCCTCGAGCGCAAGCGAGGGGTGAACAAAAAGAGGGTCCCGCCCTTGTTTTTCTTGTTTTTGCACGATACATTTCTGAATGTAGTTCAGGTTAAACCTCTTACTTAGAACGTGTAAGACGATGAGAATCACTCGGCAAAACAAAGCGGCAGCCTTCACGCTGATTGAGCTGCTGGTGGTGATCGCGATCATCGCCATCCTGGCCGCGATGTTGTTGCCGGTTCTTTCACGCGCCAAGCGGAAAGCCCAAGGCGTCATCTGCCTGAACAATCTCAAGCAGAATCTCCTGGCGACGACCTACTACGCAGATGACTACGAGGGCTGGTGCCACGCTGCCTGGGGCCACATGCTCAATCGCGATGGCAACGAAGAGACCTTCTTCAGCGCCATGATCGAACTGGGGTACGTAACAGGTACTACTGACGGCGGCTACTACCTGCTCGACACCGCACCTCGCCCACCGATCTCGGACTGCCCGATCTGGCCCACGCGCCCCATGTGGTACGGGTACGGCATGCGGCTCAGCGGCGGCGGCACCGACGGCCCGTACGGCAGCGGCTACTACCACATCAGCGGCGACCGCATCAGAGGCAAGAAGGGGTACGGCAACGGCGGCAACTCGTGGACGTTCGACCTGCAGTCGGCGACCTTCATCCTTTACGCGGACAGCATCAACGAAGTAGAATATAAGCAGGGCTACTTCTTCTACGACGACCAGGAGGGCGGGGAGGCGTTGCGGATCCACCTGCGGCACTTCCGCAAGGCCAACGCCGCCATGATTGACGGCCACGTCGAGGCCCTGGACTCCGCGGCGATCGCGGCGATGGGCGTCGCCCGCATCCGGCAACTGTTCGAGTATGAACCCTTCTGACTCAGCATGTTGCGTAGCACACGAAGGTTATCGTCAGGCTGATAAGAATGGAGTACTGGAGTGCTGGAGTACTGGAAGAATGGAGCGAAGAGGGGAGAGAATGAACATCGAACATCGAACGTCCAACGCCCAACGTCGGAAGAAAGGAATTCTGAGTTCTTCCCAGAATCTCCGGCATCCGCGAAAAACAATCAACCGGTCAGTTCGCGACTTTTCAATCCCGCAATCCGGGGTCTCCTGGACCCAACACTCCAATACTCCAATACTCCAATACTCCAAATCCCCGTTGCTTGCGGCTTTGCCGCCTTATGCTATAGTGCCGAAAGAAGCATCTTGCTCTTCAACTCTCAACATAGGGAAACGGTAAATGGTCAAATCATACGAGACCGCTCTCTACAAGCGCCTGCGTCAGGAACTGGACCAGGTGAAGTTGATCGACTGTCACGAGCACCTGCAGCGGGAACGCGAACTGCCGACAGGCGACGACATCCACCTTGGCCGGTTCTTCGCGCACTATGCCAATTGCGACCTGGTTACGGCCGGTATGCCGCCAGGGGATATGGTCAAGGTGCAGACCGATCCGGGCCTGTCTCCGAAGGATCGTTGGCAGTTGCTGGCCCCATGGTATGAAAAGGCTTGGAACACCGCCTACTGCGAAAGCCTGCGGATCGCCCTGCAAGACCTCTACGGCGTGGACGATTTCACCGTTGACACCGCCGATGACCTGACGGCAAAAATGCGCCAAAAGATCAAACCCGGATTCACCCGCAAGGTGTTCGACCAGGCCGGAATCGATTTTGCCATGACCAATCCCTTCGGACCAAAGCTGATCTTCAACCCGGACTTCGGTTTCGACTGTTTCATCTGCGACATGTGCGACGGTTTCACCGGATTTCCCATCGCCCAACTGGCCGAGGAATCGGGAATTGACATCCTCTGCCTCGATGACTACCTGAAAGTGATCGACTTCTACTTCGAGCGGGATGCGAAATGTGCCGGCGCCTTCAAGATCGGCCGGGCCTATGACCGTACCCTCTTCTGGGAGGATGTGCCGCGTGACCGGGTGGAAAAGACCTTCAACCGCTTGCTGGCGTTCAACGACCTCCCGGACCGCGTGGACCTGGCCGCCCTGGAGGATTTTATCGTCCACCGCCTCTGCCGCAAGTGCGGGGAGTATGGCCTGCGTCTGAAGTTCCACACCGGCATCCAGGAGGGCAACGGCAACCACATCCGGAACAGTCGGGCAGCGCTGATGACCAACCTGTTCATGAAGTATCCGAAAACCAAGTTCGACATCTATCACATCTCCTATCCGTACCAGGAAGAGCTCGCCGTAGTGGCCAAGAACTTCCCGAACGTAACCATTGATTTCTGCTGGATGTGGGTGATTAACCCGGCCGTCGGCAGACGAGCGTTGTCCGATATGCTCGATACCGTGCCGGCCAGCAAGCTCCATGGTTTCGGCGGCGACTATATCTTTGTCGAGGGCAGCTACGGCCACGCCGTTCTGGCCCGGCAAGAGATTAGCCGGGTGCTCTGCGAGAAGGTTGAAGAGGGGCGGTTCTCCGAAGAATATGCTCTGAAAGTCGGCAAGATGCTCCTGCGCGAAAACGCCTTGGAAAACTTCGACCTGCCCAGACGCCGCCAAGAAATGGCGAGGCCAACCTGTCAAGCATGACATAAATAAGGAATGCCGACCTTGAACTTCGCCCGACTGACTGTTCTGATCGCGTTCGCGGCTTACTGCGTGGGGCTGCCCGAGTTGGCGGGCGGCGACTGGCCGATGCACCGGCAGAATGAGCACCGCAACCGGGTGACCGGGGAAAGACTGAAGTTCCCGATGCGGCCGGTCTGGCGTTACATCCCGGCCCAGCCGCCGCGTCCTGCCTGGCCGCCGCCGCCCCGGCTGCTTAACAGGATGGACTTCGACTATGCCCCGCAGCCGGTGGCCGCGGCAGGAATCGTCTGTTTCGCTTCGTCCGCCGATGACACCATCCGGGCGCTCGACCTGCAAACGGGCAAGCCGAAATGGCATTACATCACCGGCGGCCCGGTGCGCCTGGCCCCGCAAATCTACCAGGGGAAAGTATACGCGGCTGCCGACGACGGTTTCGCTTATTGCCTGAACGCGGCGACCGGGAAGGTCATCTGGAAGTTCCGCGCCGCGCCCGCAGCCGAACAGTTCATCGGCAACCGTCGAATGATCTCCCGCTGGCCGTTGCGAAACGGGATCTTGGTGCTGGACGATGTGGCCTACTGCGTTGCCGGCATGTGGCCCGCGGAAGGCATCTACGTCTACGCGCTCGAGGCAAACACCGGCAAGATTATCTGGCTGAACGACACCAGCGGGGTGCTCAACCGGGGGGCCAATGGCCGGTGGCGGCCGCATGATCCGCATTCAAACGAGTTCTCGATGGTGGGACTGACCCCGCAAGGCGCTCTCATGGCCAGCCGCGATACCCTCATCGTGCCGTTGGCAAACAACGCCCCGGCTGCCTTTGAGCGGAAAACGGGGAAACTACTTCGCTTCTCCCCCCGGAGCTGCGGCTCCGCCTCTCAAATGATCGACAAAGATATCTGTTACACGCCCATGGAGTTCAGGACCGGGCTGTGGATGTTTGGCGTCAGAGTAAAAGACCGGGGTCTGCGGGGGAAATGCGTGAGCTTGGGCGTGGACAAGCTGCCGCAATTCTCCCCACTGGCCGTGCGCCTGCCGTTCGAGCAGCACGACGATGGCAAGGTGAGCGTGATCATTCACGCCGAAAAACTATATGCCCGCAAGGCGTATGGTCTGGCATTGGCCGATCAGACGCTCCTTATCGGTGAGGACGGTGTGGTGCGTGCCGTCGAGGCCAAAACGGCGAAGGAGCTCTGGCGGGCCCGGGTCACCGGCGAAGCCCGGGAGATTGCCGTGGCCGACGGCCGCATAATCGTGGCCACGAGTCGCGGCGAAATAACCTGTTTTGCGCCTACTGCAGGTCCCGCCCGCCAAGTAGGTCCCGACCGCCGGGCGGGACCTCAAGCTCATAGCGCCGCCGAGCCGTTGGCGCCTGCCAGGGCGACCGGCACGGCCGCGAAAGTGCTGAGTCGAATAAAGCAGGCAGGCATGGCGCGGGGATTCGCGCTGGTTCTGGGCGATCCTGACGGCCGCCTGTCATTGGCAATTGCGCAGCACACCCAGTTGCATGTTCTGAACGTCCTGGCGGATGCGGGCGCCGTAAAATCTCTGCGCGAGCAACTGCTAAGAACCACGGCATTTTATGGCTCCAGAATTCACGTCCAGGCCATTGCAAACAAGAAATGGCAACTGCCGTTTGCGCAATATTTCGCTAACGCCATTGTCGTCAACGGCAAAGTACGCGGCCTTTCCGGCGAAGAGCTTTGCCGGGTGTTACGCCCCTGCGGCGGCATCCTGATCCTGGCCGGTGTTCCGCGTGCCCAAGGCGAGGTACTGGTCAAGCAGATGCAGAGGACAGGAGAACAATTACGGGTATTGAAGGCTCAATCCGGCATCGGTCCATGCCTGATTCGGGGGCCGCTGGCCGGCGCGCGGGACTGGAACGCAAACGTTAGCGGAGACAAGCGGGTTAAATGGCCGTTACGCCCGCTGTGGTTCGGCGGCCCCGATCCCAAGCTGGTAATGAATGTCGGCATCGGCTCCCATTCGCCGGTCGCCGCCAACGGCCGCTACTTCGTTACGGGGCAGGACTGCCTCACCGCGGTCGACGCGTACAACGGTACTTTGCTGTGGTCGCGGCCGATTCCTTCCGCCACGCCGAACACGCGGGTCTTCCGCGGATTGCATTACTTGATCAGCGACGGTATCAAGTCCGATACGAGGACGCAATGGAGCGTCATCAAGCGTTGGCTTGCGGCCGACGGCAAGCATGTTTACCTGCGGCTGGGCGCCGACTACTTCCGCGGCAAGGGCGAATGCCTCATCCGGCTCGAGGCGCGTTCCGGCGCCCAGACGGGCATCTGCGGCCCGTTCATCGCCGGCCCCAAAGTCTCTCTCGCCAAACCCAAGAGTTGGGAAATGAAGATTGACGAGGCGCATACCGGCACTGTGTCCATGGCCCGGGCCGCCGGCGGCCTGACCCTGAAACTCACCACCAGGGACCCCGCCGTGACCGCCGCCGATGCCTGGGACCTCTGCTTCGATTTCCGCGACCCGGCAGAACGCTATGGCCTCTATGAACATGGCGCGTTCAGCTTCACCATCTTCCCGGCGCGAGACGAGCACACGCCTGCGGCCTTTGTCCGTGCTGGAGGCCCGGCGCATCCGCGGCTCGAACTGACGGGGAAACGCACTCCCGATGGCACCGTCACCAGTGTCCGTCTGTTGTGGAACGACCTCAGGAAACTGACGAAACGACCCGTAAAGAGCTTTGGATTCGCCTGCACGTTGACCTCCTGCGACGGCGAACCGGAAGTCGAGAAAGTGCCCACGGAGAAAAAGAGGGGGCGGCCGCGAAAAATCAAGACATTTATCCAGCAGCAGTATCTTTTTGGCGATGCTTTGTCGCCGAGTCTTAACGTGGGTTGGGCGACCATCGTTCTGGATGACGCAGACGCCGGTCTGGAGGTCAGACCACCCCGCATCATCGTCGGCAACTCCCAGCAATTGCCGGTGGGATGGCGCCGGCCTGAAGTGTCTCAAAAGATCCACGTCGGCCATCCCGGCCAGGTTTCCGAAGCCGTTCGGCTCGCGCCGCGGCGTCATCCCTTGACCGGAGAACTTGGCCCGCGGGTGTTCCGTACCGGGACGGGTGGCTGCGGCAACCCGGTCTATTCCGCTGCCTGCGCGATTGGGCGCACAACCAAACAGGCTCTCGGATTCTATGATTTCGCGGAAGATGGCGGCCTGCATTTTTTCCCGGGGATTGCCGCCAACTGCGGGGCCAACATGAAGGCGCTCAACATGACCGCCGCGCTGGGCCTGTTGATCTTCTCCGAAGCCAGGAGCCATTGCGATTGCATGATTCCCTTCCACACGAGTCTGGCCTTTGCCCCGGCAGAGAGACGTCTGAACGAAGACTGGGCGATCTTCTGCGATCGTGACGCGGACGCGCCGATACGGCAGGCAGCCTTGAACTTCGGGGCTATAGGTGACCGCCGGGACCATACCGGCAAGCTGTGGTTGAACTTCCCCCGGCGTTCCGGCGGCCACGCCCTGCCGGTCGCGCCGGGTACGCGCCGATACATCATCAACTCGCCGCCAATGTCGGCCATTATCCAGGTGCCGTTGAAAGCGGAGTCCTTCAGCAAGCGCCGGCCGTCGTGTTACCGGCAGAATGCCGACCGGGTTGCCATTGCCGCGGCCAAAGGCCGTCCCTGGCTCTACACCTCCGGCTACAGCAATATACGGAAGCTGACTCTTACTCTGGCGGCAGCGCCGCCGCTCGTCTCGACCCCGCTCGAAGCCCCGATAGCCATTGACGGCAAGCTGACGGAGACCGCCTGGAACGGTGAGCCGTCAGCCGTATTGCCGTATACCAAGACGAACGTTTTTATTCGGCACGATGCGGACAATCTCTACATTGCCGCCTCCCGAAAGCCCGTCATAACCCGTAAAGGAACTGTGCCGTGGACAGGGAAAAGCCGCGGCCGGGATGCCGACATTCGCCAGGACGATTCCTGGGAGGTGTTTGTCAGCGACCGGAGCCAGGGCCGCGTGCTGCACCTGGGCGTCTCGGCCTCGGCCGCACAATATGACGCGCTTGCCAAAGGTGATAAAATCGAGGCCAGTTCGTGGAACGGCAAGTGGCAAAGCGCGGTCATGGCCAGCACCGATGGATTCATCGTCGAAATGGCAATCCCATTGGCGATGCTGAAAAGGGCCGGGCTGAAAACCGCTCAACTCGCGATCAACTTCCAGATGAACCAGCAGAACACGGCGGCTCTGACCCCGTCCTATGCCGGCGCCCACGGGCGCGTGCCCTTGTCGAAGGGCGGCATCGGCGAGTCCATGCTCTCACTTGGGGACAAAGGCCGCGCGCGTTGCGGGAATTTCGTGCCCCTGGGACTGGGTAAGCAGACGGCATCGCCGTCCCGGACCTATGTCGTACGGCTGCACTTTGCCGAGATTGAAGACGCAAAGCCTGGCGAGCGCGTCTTCGACGTGAAGCTCCAAGGCAAGGTGGTGCTGAAAGACTTTGACCTGGTCGCCGAAGCGCAGGGCGTTCGCAAGGCAATCGTCCGGGAGTTCGCGCACGTCCGGGCCACGGACAGCCTGACAGTGGAATTCATCCCTGCCAAAGGCGCCCGGCCCCCAAGCATCAGCGCCCTGGAAATATTCGAGGAGTATGTGGGCATGTGAGTGTGTGGGTATGTAAGTGTTTTCGCACTGGGGTGGCGACTATTCCGGACTTTTTAAGGCGCCGTCCTTTAATTCAAGGATGCGATGTGCATGTTCGGCCAGGCGTGAATCGTGCGTCACCACCAGCGCGGCGCCGCCGTTGTTGACAAAGGTCTGGAGGTGGGCCAGAATCCGGTCGCCGCTTTCCTCGTCCAGGTTGCCGGTAGGTTCGTCGGCCAAGAGAAGTTTGGGCTGGTTCAGGAGAGCTCGGGCCAGCGCCGTGCGCTGCCGTTCGCCAGTGCTCAGTTTGGCGGGGAGATGGTTGATTCGATGTTCCAGGTTCAATTGCGCAATGAGTTCGCGGGCGCGAGCAGTGGCGTCCGAACCTGGGCAGGCGGCGGCCGGGGCCAGGACATTTTCCAACACGTTCAAATATGGAATGAGATGGAACTGCTGGAAAGCAAAGCCGACGTGGCTGGCGCGGAATGTACTTCGGGCGTTGGGGCTGAGTTCGTATGGGTTAACCTCGGCAATCAACACCTCGCCGGCTGTCGGCTGAAGTAAAGAGCCGCCGGTCAGCAACAGGGTGGTCTTGCCGGAGCCGCTGGGGCCGCGGACGACCACGAATTCTCCCGGCGCTACCGCCAGAGAAACGTCTTTCAGGGCATGGACGATCCCCTCCGGGGTCTGAAACTGTCGGCTGATGTTTTTGAGTTCAAGCACCGGTGTTTATTCCTCCCGAAGGATTTCCGCGGGGTCCTGTTGCGCGGCGAGCAGCGCGGGGAGCCAACTGGCAGCAATTGTCAGAAAAGGTCCCAAGACCAGGGCGGCAGCAATAATGGTCAGGCTGAAGATGAAGGGAACGGCCGTGGTTGGGGCATCTTCAAGGGAGGCAGTCAGGTAATGCCCAGCCAGCAGTCCCGTGACCACGCCCAGCCCGCTGCCAAGCACGCCCATCAGGAACGCCTTACCCAGAAAGAGCCTGAGAATCTGGACCGAGCGATAGCCGAGCGCCCGCAGAATGCCGATCTCACGACGGCGGCGGCGGACGTTATCAAGGGCAAGCAAGCCGATCCAGACAACGCAGACAATTATCACCAGCGGCACCAGGATTGAGGCTAACCTTTCCCGGGCCGCGTGCAGTTCCGCGCGGGTCGCCTTTTCGTGTTCGAGAGCTGCGACCGCGGCCTCGGCAACCCGGCGGCGAGTTTCAGCCCGGGCCAAGGCCTTGCCGGCGACCTCGATAACCTGGGTTCCGGGAAGGACGCGGCCAATTTCCGCGCGCACTTTGCTCAGATCGGCCCAGGCGCATTTGCATTCGAGGGCCAGAATAGCGTTGATCTTGTTCGGCTTGCCGAGTAACTGCTGAGCCTCAGCCAGGTTGATCCACACCGTGATGTCGTCTTTGCTGCCGCGTTCGGGGTGGCATTTATGAATGACGAAGTCCCGGCCCAGCAGCCGGACATGATCGCCAAGCTTCAGGCCCAGACTCCGGTGAAGTTCATAACCGATAACGATGCTGCCTGCAGGTACCGGCTGGACCATTGGCTTCTTTGGCTGCCGGTGCAATAAAGGCACCTCGCCGCGCGTGCCGATCAGGATAATCGTCCGCTTCTGCTCGGGCCATCTCATCTTTTGCTGCAGGCTCGGCAAGAGATGTCTGACCGTAACGATCTTGGCCGCAGCCAGCTTGTTTACGTATTCCTCCGGCATGTATTTCGAGGCGTAGTCATCGGCATACCAGTCGCCGAGCGGCTGGTCTTTGGGCAAGATTACGACGTTAAAGCCGAGGGTAAGCATAGTTTTCCGGACGTCGTCTTTGAGCGCCGCCAAACGCGCTTTGGTCTGCGCCTCGGCCCGGGCGAGGATTTCGGCAGTGCTCTGAGCGTGCGCTTTCAATAAGATCAGAGCGCCGGCGAGACAGGCGACTGCCGCCAGGGTGGAGACCAACCCCAGAGCAAAGTTCAGCTTGCGATGGAGAATCTCTCTGATGATAAGACGCCAGACCGTCATCGGTAACAGCTCACGGTTTGCGGCTTTTTGATACGTTTGCGCTTTCTTAAGGCGATGGTCGCCAAGATGAGGACGAGAGCCAAGACCGCGAACACCACAGTCAGATTGCGCAGCAGGGCGGCCCAAGTAGGCGCCGACGGCTCGGCGGCGCCCGGAGGTCCCGCCCGGCGGTCGGGACCTACTTGCGGTCGGGACCTACTTGACGCGACCGCCATTGGCGGCACGGGCAGGACGCCGGTCAGTTCCACAAGTGGCAATAGTGTTGCTTCGCTTTCCTCAGTGGCTTCCAGATGTTTTTCCCAGTCGACCATCATAAGCAAATCCGCCCCCGGATTCTCAGCTTTTACCTGGCAAGAACAGGGGCCGCAAAGAAACTCGCACGCTTCGGCAATGTTGTTCTTGTTGATGCCTTTTCCCACCAGAGCCCACAATACCTGGCCCCGGCCGAAGACCGGAAAGGCCATGGGCTGTCCGGCGTAATCGGACAGATCGCCTTCCGTGCCCATCAGCATGGAGACCAACACGGTTTCGGCCGGATCGGCATGGGTCAACCGGATAATGGGAAACGCAATCGGTTTGCGATCATCGGGATCTGGGTCATCGGGAGGGGCATCTGTCAACGATAATCGCAGTGCCCTGGAAAGGTCCGCGAGAGCTTTTTTCAGGACCTCGGCGGCCTTGTCGTCCCGGGCCTTGTTCCCGCTTTCGAGCAACAGCCAAACCACACCGGCGCCAGACAAAAGACGCCGGGCAAGCTCCTGACGCGCGGGCGAGTCAATCATTTTCTTCACGTTTGCTTCGGTCAGCCGGCCGGACCAGATCACCCGGTCGTGACCCGCTATAACAGGCGCGCGAAGAACCATCCAAGGCAGTTCGCTCGATTCCTTACGTTTCGCGTTCGACTTCTGCCGGGTGACCAGTACGTTGGCCAACTCCTGCTTCTGAAGCAGTTCAAGAACTGCCCGATGTTCTTTGCCCAGGGCCCCGTGCGCATTGATGGTCAGCCGATAAGAATCCGGCGGCCAGCGCTCGAGGGCATAGCGGAATACAGGGATGTCGCAAGCACTGCCGCCGAGAGCGAACGCGAAACACAGCCAGGCTGTAAGGCTAACCCAATGATTCCGGGTCCACGATGTCATGCAATCTTCCTTCCTTCAGAAGCCCGACCCGATCAGCCACCAATTTGGTTTCATGTTGGTTGTGAGCCACATGCAAAACCGTGATCTGCAGCTCTTGTTGAATGGTCCGCAATTCGCGGCATAGAGCGTCCCGGCTGTCCTCGGCAATGGCGCTGACCGGCTCATCCAACAGGAGAACGGCGGGGCCCAGGACCAGTGCCCGGGCCAGGCTGGCTTTTTGCCGTTCGCCGCCGCTCAAACCATCGGGCAGCCGCTCCAGAAGCGGGTTGATTTTCAACAAGTCCGCCATTTCCTGTACCTTACCCTTAATATGCTCTTTTGGCAAGCGGCGCACTTCCAGACCGAACGCGATGTTTCTCCGGACGCTGCGGTTCGGGAACAGGACGCCATCCTGGGGCACGTAGCCGAGCTCGCGCTGCCACGGCGGCAGCTTGATTACCGACCGGCCATTAAACAGAATATCCCCGGCGGCCGGTTGATACAGTCCGGCGATCAGTCTGAGGATTAGCGTTTTACCCGAACCGTTCGGGCCGGTGAGCACGAAATATTCGCCGGGATGAATGGTCAGCGAGAGGTCCTCGATGGCAAAATCACCAATCCGGAAACACAGCTTATCCATTTGGATGCCCGCCGGGTTCACCATAAGTACCCCTTGCCGCCCAGGCGCTTGAAGATGATCAACGTCGCCATGGAGATGAGGATCATGCCGGCGCCCACAACCAGCGCCACCTCGATCCGGCCGATACTGATCTCGAGGAAGATCGTGGTCGGCATGATCTCGGTGCGTTTGCGCATGGTGCCTGCGACCAGGAGAATAGGGCCAAACAGTCCAAAGATGCGTGCCCAACTGATCACCGCGCCGGCTACCAGGCTCGGGAGGATATTGGGCAGCACCACCTTGCAGAAGGCTTGCCGGCGATTCGCCCCCAAGGTCATGGCGATTTCCTCGTAAGCCGGGTCCAGGCTGTCGAAGCCCGCCTTGATAACCCGCACCGCAAAGGCGCAGCCGACAATAAACTGCACCAAAACAATGCCCAAAGGCTGGTAGATGAACAGTCCCTGCTCGACCAGGCCGCGGTCCAGCCAGCGCCCGAAGCCGGTGTTGAAGAAGATCAGTACGCACAGTCCCAAGACCAGCGGCGGCAAAACAATCGGCAAATCAAGCACGGTGTCGGCCAGAAAATGGCCGGGGAAACGCCGGCGTGACAACACGTACCCGGCCGGGATCGCTACCCCCACCGACAACAGCGTGCTGACGACCGAGGTAATGATCGACAGTTTGACCGCGTGCAGGAGTGCGGGATCGCTGAATGCCGCGCTGAGAGCCTGGCCCGTAATCGTCAGGAAGACGCCGGCAATGAGACCGGCGATCAACAGCAAGTAAATGGCCAGAGGAACCGCCAGCAAGAGATCGAAGCCGCGACCGTGGGAAATGACCGGTCTTGCCATAAATCATCTTTCCTTTAACCGGAAACCGTACTCTTTGAAAATGTCCTGGCACCGGGTGGTGGCGAACTCGTAGAACCGGCGCGCGGCCTCCTTGTCTTTCGCCCGAGAGATAATGCCAATGGTCACCTTGGTGTTGCGCAAATCGCTTTTGCCGTAAGTGGCCGTGGTTATGGCGTCAACGTGCTTCGCCGGGATCGGGATAGTCTCGAGCTTGTCCTCGAAAAGATGGGCCACGGCCTGCCATACAATGCTGGCGTCCAGGGCGCCCATGATAACGTCCGAACAGCGCTGTTGGTGGCCTTTGGTCTCCATCCGAACGTTCCGGCGAATCGCCTCGCCATAAGCCAATTTCCCGAGCATTTCCTTGACGATGACCCCGGAGGTGGAGTACCGCTGGTCGCCGATGCCAAGTCGCAGGCCGGGCTGGGCCAGGTCTTTCAGTTCGCTGATGGCTTTCGGATTTCCTTTCGGCACAATAATTGCCAAGTCCAGGTAGCCCACGGTCTGCCATCCGGCGATGAGGCCCTGCGCCGCCGCCCACGGCATAAACGGGTCGTGACAGACATAGATGTCCCCGCGCCCCGTTTTCTGAATCTGGGCGCAGAGCTCGCCGGAGCCGCCGTAAGTCGCCACGATCGCATCCTGGGAGACCGATTTGTAACGCTCGATAGTCATCGAAAGCGCGTGGCGCATCGAGCCGCCGCACAGCACGAGCACTTCGCATTGCCTGGGACGCAAGGGGGATAGCACAAAGCAGATGGCGGCCGCGATGACGACGCCGGCGGCAAGGATACCGATAACTTTTGCTTTATTCATCGGACTCTTCCGCCGGGGACCGTTCGAGAGAAACGGTGTAGTGGTTTGCGGTTAAAATCCGGCGGCCCTCAACACCGGTGACAAACTCGATGAACTGGCGCGCCGCCTCGGCATCTTCCGAGGAGCTAAGCATAACGAGCGGGATTTTCGCGGGCAGATTCCGCGCCGGCGGGATCACGATTGTTTCCCCGTGCCGGGCGAATTGGCGGGCATTAGCGTCCCATACGATCACCGCGTCCACGTTCCCCAGTTGAACTGCCAGGCCAAGTTCATTGACCGTGCCGCTCTTGTAGACCACGTTCTTTTCAATCTCAGCATAGGCTATGCCGTTCTTCCGGAGGAGTTCCAGAGATTTCCGGCCGACGGCGCAGGCGCGTTCGTCACCCAGGCCGAGCCGAAGACCTTTTTGCTTGAAGTCCGCTAGAGACTGAATGCCCTTGGGGTTCCCTTTCCCCACAAATATTACCGGCACGAAAAATCCGACGATGCGTTTGCTGCCGGCCGCCGCCAGCCCCTTTTCAATCGCCTTGTCAACATACAGTTCCGCGCCCGGCATGAACAGGTC
>SDBT01007137.1_pt1 | contig 18439 bp, 15 predicted proteins | sample 2277101 | NCBI WGS metagenome assembly SDBT01 (sample SAMN10404973, study PRJNA504765) | marine sediment metagenome | isolation source: marine sediment core GS10_PC15, 103 cmbsf | place: Arctic Ocean: Southern Knipovich Ridge | collected 2010
ATACCTGATGCACCAACAATGCAGGAGAAAAAATGGATGGGTGCTGAACTCATCTTTGATTTAGACTCGGATCATCTTCCAAATGCTGAAACATTGAGCTATAGCGAACAACTCTCTGCTGTAAAAAAAGAATTTATAAAACTTGTCGAAGAATTTTTACTAGATGATTTTGGATTTGATGAAAAACATCTAGAACTTTATTTCAGTGGAGGACGAGGATATCATTGTCATGTGAAAGATCCTGCTGTTTTTGATCTTGATAGTAACGAACGAAGAGAACTCGTTGACTATATAACGGGAAGAGATCTGCAGGATTCGGTTATATTTCATGAACAGGTTATAGGACGAAAACAGTACGGTGGTCGTTATTATCCAAGTGGGAAAAGTCTGAAGATGCCTACTCCAGATGAGAAAGGATGGAAAGGAAGAATCAGCAGAGGAATCATTGACATCGTAAACGACATTAAAAAAAGCGACAATCCTATAGAAAAATTAATGGAATATGGGGTAAAAGAAAAAGATGCAGAAAAACTTGCAAGAGAGCTTTCTGATGAGAGAGTAAAAAGAATACGAGAAGGAATGCTTGATCAATCAAAAACCATTAGAAAATTCTTTCTTAATAGTGCACTTCGAAAAACAGCAGTAACATTGGGTGCTGGTGAGACTGATGAGCCGGTCACCTGTGATGTAAAACGCCTTATCAGACTTCCTTTTTCATTACATGGAAAAACAGGGTTAAAGGTAGTTAAAATTGATATTGATCAGTTGAAAACGTTTGATCCTTTAAATGATGCAATAGCGTTTGACAATGATCCCGTAAAGGTAAATCTAACTTCTTCATTTAACATAAAAATGAATGGAGAAGACTTTCATTTAAATGAAGGTGAGCAAGAGGTGCCACAGTATCTTGCAGTTTTTCTTATTGGAAGAAGAATAGCAAGTATTACCTAAAAAAATAATCGTGGATGATGAGATGGATAAACGAACACATGTAGAAAGAATTGATAAAAAAATGCAGGACCAGGGTTGGAAGTTTTTCGGTCCCATATTGCACTACAAAAAAGCTTGGAAAGATCATGCAGCGATATATGAACGAAATGGTAAATACGCTGTATCCGGTCTTGATGTAAGTGGAGAAAACGAATTACACGAGCTAATAGAAGAAAAAGAAGCTATAAAACGTAAGGAAGAGGGTTTTAACGAGATTAAAAAATTTGTTTTTAGATTATAGAAATTCTATCTTTTACTATTTTTTAACTATTTCATACAAATCGTATGGCTTCAAGATTCATCGGTGCGGCGGTGTTGAGATTAAAACGTTTGTGAATATTAGAGGAAAGATCAAGACATTTTGATTCCTCACCATGACCAAAGATGACTCTTTCTGGACGTGGTGACATGTTACTGATAAAACCAGTCAGCTGCCGACGATCGCTATGTCCTGAAAAACCATCACAGGTCTCTACATTCATCTTCATTTCAAGACTTACGACCTTTCCACCGACATTCAGTGGAATTTCTTTTGATCCTCGTTGGATTTTTCGCCCAGTTGTTCCTTCTGCTTGATATCCGACAAACACAATCGTGTTTTTACTATCCCCTGCCCATGATTTAAGATACTCCATCACTGGGCCACCGTTCATCATACCGCTTGTTGCAAGAATAACACAGGAGCCTTTATCGCCAATTATTTTTTCTCTCATCTCCATACTATCAACACGATTGAATATATCAGAAAGAAGTGGGTTATCTCCCTTTTGGAAAATCTGACTTCTTAGTCTATTATTAAGATACTCAGGATATGCAGTATGAATTGCTGTTGCCTCCCATATCATACCATCAAGATATACGGGAACTTTGGAGATTTCCTTGTTTCGTACAAGGTTTTCAAGAACAATCATGACCTCCTGGCTTCGTCCAACTGCAAAAACAGGGACAAGAACCTTTCCCTTTTTTTTCATTGAAGTGCAGATGATATCCTTAAGACGTTCTGTTGCTTCCCTTCGACTTGGTTGATAATCATCTCTACCTCCATAGGTAGCTTCTACAACAACTGCCTCAATACGTGGAAAATGATTCACAGCAGGATTGAAAAGCCAGGTCCGTTCATATTTAATATCGCCAGTAAATGCAATATTATACAGTCCTTCTCCAATATGAAAATGACAAATAGATGAACCAAGGATATGTCCTGCATTATGAAATGTGAGTCGAATATCTGGAGTGATATCTGTCGTATCTCCATATCCTATTGGTATACAATGCTTAATCACGCTACGTATGTTTTCAGAAGAATACGGAACCTTTTTTGCATCAGCAGCAGCAACTTTTAGATAATCCATCTGAAGAAGCGTCATCATATCTCTTGTTGGAGGAGTACAAAACACAGGGCCCTCATATCCATATTTATACAACAGTGGTACAAGGCCAGAATGATCAAGATGAGCATGGGTAATAACTACAGCGTCAATTGTTTCAAAAGGTAAGACCTCAGGGAGATGAATATAAGGAGAACTATTCTTATCTGAAGAGACGTCAATACCGCAATCAATCATAACCTTACTATCCTGAGTATGAAGCAAACTACAGGATCTTCCTACCTGTCGAAAACCACCAAGAGCAATAATTCGTACGAATTTTTCACCATCGGAAACCCCTCGATGAAGCTTCTTTCCCATCTTCTGCAATATCACTTTTCGTTCATCACTCATTGTTCGAAGATAACCACGGATTTCTTTAACAGTCTTTGATTGTATAGGAGGAGCCCTAATTATTTTAGGAGTCCAATTAATTCTTTTCCGTACCTCATTAAGAAGCATGCCTTCCTTTCCAATAGCAGCACCAGGGCGTAACGCCTCAATTGTCACCTCACCAACATCAGGTTGAAAATAGATATCAACGATTTCTGCATCCTTTGGAATGATTGTGCGTATCTTTTTCTCCGCAAGATCAATATCTGTCAGAACAGAGGGATCTGGTCGTACGACAATACGTTTCTGCAACGTTTTTGCAAGATTTTTAACGAGGTCTTTACTTTTTGCAAAAAGGTCCGGTGTCTTTGTATAAATAACAAGGAGAGCTCCTTCAAACTCGACATCAGTTACATCGATACTTACTGGTATGGAACCTCGAATTTTACCTTTAATCTCCCGTAAAACATCATCTACTGTCATTTTTTAGCCTTGTAAAACTTATATAATAAATTGCATAACCATTAATAATTTTTATAAATGGAACAAATGAATCTATTTTCCCATTTTTTCTAAACGTGTTTTAATTTCATCCTCAGAAATCATTCTGAATTCTTTCTCGTTAATAACTGCTATAGCAGCACCATTTCCAGAGGCTGAATCCCTACCCATCGCAACATTAACAGCTCTTGCTGCAAGATCAATACCTTCATCAACAGTTAGATTATCCTTATATTGGTCTTCTAAAACACCAAACACATATGGTGAACCTGACCCACCGGCGGTATATTTATCAGGTATAGCTCCTCCAGCAGCATCAAGTGAATAGACATGACCGCCTTCAGAATCCCAACCACCAAGTATTAATTGCACGTAGTATGGATAGAATTTCCGCTGATTCAAAATGTTTGACATAAGTGTTGCTGCACTATTTACAGGCATCTTTGTATCTCGTTTTAGCCGGTACAGATTTACCTCCGCGCTAAGATAACGCGAGAGAACCTGCAGATCACCAACAAGACCCGCTGTACAAAGCGCTAAATGTTCATCGATTTTGTATAACTTCTTTGTTTCTTTATGAGCAATTAATGTGCCCATCGTTGCTCTATGTTCTGTGGCAACTACAACACCATCTTTGCATACCATGCCAAGAATTGTAGTACCAGTTTTTTTAACATCTTCCGACATAATCACTACTCCATTAAATTCTGGAAAAATAATGAGTACGAATCTTACATCTTTTATATATACTTTGTGTAAAGTTAAGAGTGGATGACCATAATTTTAATGATCCTGATAAATTTATTAGATAATAACCAGTTTTTTACCAAGTTTTTCAAATTTTTCCAACGCAAAGTTCAGGTCGTCTTTAGTTAGTCCTGCATTCATCATAGTCCTAATACGTGCTTTATCTCGAGCAACCATTGGAAATATAATCGGCAGTGCAAACACGCCCTCGTTATACAAACGATTGCTGAGATCTTTTGCCTTGCTTGACTCACCAACAATCACAGGAGTAATTGGTGTATCACTTTCTCCTGTGTCAAATCCCATCGATTCAAGTTCTTTTTTGAAATACTTGGTGTTATCCCATAGGTTTCTTACGTGTTCGGGTTCTGTTTCAAGAACATCAATAGCGGCAAGCTGTGCCCCTGCAACAGCAGGTGGATGTGAACCAGATAAAAGCCATGTCCGAGATTTATTATACGCATAGTTGACAAGATCCTGACTTCCTGCAATAAGACCACCGACAACACCAAAGGCTTTACTGAATGTCCCCATTTCAACATCAATTTTTCCTTCGATACCGAAATGTGCACCAATACCTCGTCCATCAGGACCGATGACCCCTTCTCCATGGGCATCATCAACATAGGTCATCGCACCATATTCATTTGCAATATCTACAATGTTATCCATCGGTGCAATATCACCATCCATACTAAACACACCATCAGTTATAACGAGGATTCTATTGTATTTTTTATCAGCATTCTTTAGCACGTTTTCCAGTTCACCCATATCTCGGTGTTTAAAAACAGCTCGATCTGCCTTGGTAAGCCGTACACCGTCGATAATACTACCATGATTAAGCTCATCAGAAATAATAACATCCCCTTTCCCAACAAGCTGGGGGATAAGTCCTGCATTTGCCGCAAAACCAGTCTGATAAATAAGAGAGGACTCTGTTCTTTTGAATTTTGCAAGTCGCCTCTCTACCTCCATATGAAGACCCATTGTTCCTGCAATAGCGCGTACAGATCCAGAGCCAGCTCCATATTTTTTAGCAGCATTAATTGCACCCTGAATAAGTCGAGGATGATTACTGAGATTAAGATAGTTGTTTGAGCAAAGCATAATTACTTCTTTTCCATCAACAACAGAATGAGGCGTTGAACCTGTTTCAAGGATACGGAGTTTCCAATCAAAGTCGTTCTTCACAAGTTCATCATATTCTTCTTTTAAAAATGCAGTTGGATTTCGATTCATACATAAATTCCTCCCATGTATAGTAGGATTTCAGGGAAACATATTGAAATATTAAAAGTTGTTGGTTTGTATCTTGACAACTCTGCTGAGACGATATCCGATGACAACCATCAAAAATTCAAGTTCGGCAAACATATGGTCAAGTTTTTTATCACCTGTATCTACACGTATAACAGGTGTGTGTACTAGCTTTGAAGGAGTGGATATGACTATGATATTGTCCAAACCAATTTTTTTGATTACCGTAGGACTTAATTGAAGGTTACCTCGACCTAAAATAAAACCTTGCGCACCAATAGGACTAAGAATAACTTTAACCTTATGATACTTTTTAAGTAATTCTAGTATTTTTTCTTCATTAAGATCTTTACCTATTAGGTTTTTTTTAAAAACGGCATCGATACCTAACAGAGTATTATCAATATTCATTTTTGCTGCAATATAGTCAATAGTTCCACCAGATCCAAAGAGATATAAAAAATCAGTATTTTCTTCAATTTCATCAATAATATGTTCAGTGAGTTCATCTTTTACGGCATCATCTGATACCGATTCAAAGCAGGATTTTCCAACCTGGATATAGGTAGGCTCCACAATTCCTTTAGCAACACCAAACAATTGTATATTCCATTCCCCTCTGCGATATCGCTCCTCGTCAAGATCCATGATTTCAGCATCGCCAATCGTAAGAGTCTTATTTACAAATTCATGAAGCATCTTTGCGGTAGCAGAGATGTTTATCCCAAATACTGCTGAATGCATCTTTACACCTGAAGGAATACCAAGGATAGGAACTTTTTTATCAACTATTTCAAAAATATCTCTTGCAGTGCCATCTCCACCACAGAAAACAATCAAATCAACGTCGAGATCTAAGAATTTCTTACATGCTTTTTTTGTATCCTCAGAAGTTGTATTTTTATCAGATGGTTCGTAAATTATTTCTATTTTTTCTATGCCCGCATTTTGTAATTCGCTGTCTCCCATTTCTCCTTTGCATGTAAACCATTGTATGTTATCATTTTTTGAAAAATGTGTGAAGAATTCCTTTAGCATTTCCTCTGCATTCTTGGGAGCAGTGGGTTTTGCTCCGAGTTCAATTGCTTTTTTTACAACTCCATCGGTTCCTTTAAGACCTACTTTTCCACCCATTCCAGCAATAGGGTTTACGATAAAACCTATCCTTGATAACATCTGCAATATGTACAATAAAATAGACTTCTCTATTTAAAGATAGCATAGAGACAATGAATCGTTGCTTTATAGTAGAAGCTATAGAGACTAACTATTAGTTGATTATCTATGTTTTATATTGTTTGATACGGTAACAGCTACATACATCTATTTATTGTATTGTTATCAAATTGTGTAAAGGATATTGTTTTTTCTTGGTTTTTTATCTCTGACTTTATGTCGCCCTCTCGTTTTCTATGAAATTTATTTGTCAAAAAAGAAGGCGTAGTAAAATGAGCAATTATGTATTACCTAGTTACTTCTGAAGTTCAGGGTTTACATCAGTTTGACCCGTTTGTTCATTTTTTTATATAGTACGTATTATCTTTCTATTGTGTACTAGAACTCCATTGGCGAAATAAGTATGATATTCTTCTACTTCCAAATTATACGTTGGTACCTTCTCAAATACTACTTCCATCGACGTGATGATAACATCTGAACCATCCATTCCAAGTAAAACATCCCCTACTTTTGCATCGCCTATATGCTGCCATTTTCCATTGATATACATAGGATGATTTGGTGTAACTTTAAGATCATCGTTGATGATAAGATAGTAGTCTGTCATTTCACTTGGTGTATGGTGATATAATTTTATTACACTAGCTGGCATTAGTTCACCAGTTGTTAGATCATTTGCTATTACAAGATCTCCAACTTCAATATCTTCAATGTTTTTATTGTTCCCATCGGCCATTGAGACTTTTGTTCCTGCAAGAAGACAGACACTTTGAGCTTTAACTTTGGTTGTAAAACTCCACATTTCTCCCTCTGTCGATGCACCATGGCTATCCTTAGAGATGATCTTCCAATAATATGTTGTAGAATAGCTCATGGCTCCAGGACCGTAAGAAGTTGGATTTTGTTCCGAGGAGACCAGTGGTAGTGTGCTTGTTGTTCCAAAGTATACATCATAGGCAACTGAATCACCATCTGGATCGTCTACTTCGCTCCAACTAAGATGAGACCTAATGCTTATGCCGAATGCACCATTAGCTGGATTTAGATTATTTGGCGCATCTGGTGGATCATTAACAGGAGTAACAGTAAAGGTTGCGTCATATGAATCAGTAAGTCCTCCACTATCAGTAGCAGTGAAAGTGATAGTTTCTTCGCCATTCCAATCTGGATTCGGTGTGGATATTGTTGCTATGCGATTGGTAATATCCACAATTAGTTCAACATTGCCACTATATGTCCAGCCGATAGCAGAGTCAGGATCTTCAGCATCTGTTACATAATCATCTAGATTGATTGTATCAAAAGTATCGCCCTCAGCAATATTCTGACCTGAAATGTCACCGACGACAGGTACTTTATTAAAAGTTAGATCGAATGTAAATTCACAAACTTCTCTATGTTTAATATCTTCGCCTTTTATTTTTATAACGGTTATTTTATATTCGCCGTCTGGAGGATCCCCATCACCTACTCCCACCATTCTATTTATATAAATCTCCTTTCCATCGTTAATATCTTCAGTAGACATATCAAATTCTTCTGGCGAAATGACATTCGTATCCCCATCTGGCTTTTCAACAATAAATGTATATCCTTCATCTTCATCTGGATCTGCCTCATCAGGAGGTACAAGCTGTAGCAAACCCGTACCCTCCAGATTGCTTGCCACTCCAACTACTCCGTCGTTTTTAAGTCCGTCAACTACTGACTTCTTACCATTAGTAATGTTAGTTACATAAGCCAGCACTGCACCAGATAACGACACAGAAACTACAATTAACAAAACAACACCGATAACCACAGAAACTGCAAATTTATCGTTTTTTAAACTTCTTTTTAGTTTCATATTCTCCTACCACATGGACTATTATCTACTAAGCAATAATCCAACCACCTATGCGATATACCTTGTTTTTAATTATTTATATACTTTACTTGTCAATATGTCATTTTGTAAAAAAGTTAATCCCAAATTACCGATAAAAACGGACCCACGAGGCAACGGGAGGCACTCTCCTGTTGTTTAGAACGAATAAAACCCGTTTTTTTAACGTTCGTTCTTAAGGCGGATAATAGACCGCTTACTAACCCTTTTTTTTCTTTTTTTGTAATGTTATTAAAGCGTATTTTTAAAAATGATCTTCACATACTTGGAGGTGTATGAAAGTGTTTTCACATTCTAGATTAAGTTGTTATGAACAATGTCCACAGAAGTATAAATTGAAATATGTTGATAGAGTTGAAACTGAAATTGAACAAAGTATTGAAGCGTTTCTTGGTAGTAGAGTTCATGAAACACTTGAGAAGTTGTATCGTGATCTTGGATATCAAAAAGAAAACACATTAGAAGAATTATTTGAGTTTTTTCATGACGAATGGAAGAAAAACTGGGATGACTCTATTGTAATTGTAAAAGAAGAATATGGCCCTGAAAATTACATAAAAATGGGTGAGAAATTCATTACTGACTACTACGACAAGTATAAACCATTTGATCAAGGGAAAACAATATCTCTTGAGGAACGTATTCTTATAAAACTGGATGACTCTGGTGATTACAAACTACAAGGATTTATCGACAGAGTAATGGAGTCAAAGGAGGGCTATTATGAAGTTCACGATTACAAGACAAATTCCCGACTCCCTCTAGCTGAATATTTAGATAATGATAGGCAGCTTGCTTTGTATGCTATTGGTATCAAGGAGAGATATCCTGATGTTAAAGATGTCAGGTTGGTTTGGCATTTCCTTGCATTTAATAAAGAAATAGATTCAACCAGGAATGATGAAGAGCTTGAAGAATTAAAAAGAAAAACAATTGAGTTAATAGATAAAATTGAGAGTGATGATAAATATCCTGCGAAGACTTCCATTTTATGTGATTGGTGTGAGTTCAAACCCATCTGTAGGCAGTGGTCTCATCTTTACGTGATAAAAGAGAAACCTGAGAATGAATATCTTAGTGATCCTGGTGTGAAACTTGTGGACCGGTATGTTGAGTTGACACAAAAAAAGAAACAAGTTACTCTTGATTTGTATGCTGAACTTGATAAACTAGAGGAAGCGCTTATCAATTTTTCAGAAAAAGAAGGTGTTGATGTTGTCTTTGGATCTAAAAACAAAATAAGAGTCAAAGAAACAGAACAGAATAAGTTTCCAACAAAACATAGCAAGGAACGTGAGAGACTTGTACGAATATTGAAGGATAATGGAAAATGGGATGAAGTTGTACAGCTTGACACGTCTGCATTAAATAAAATCATTCAGGAAAAGCAATGGGATAGTGAATTGTTAGATGCATTAGAGGAATATGTTAAACTAGAGAAGTCTAAAAGGTTGTATCTCAGTAGAATCAAAAATAGAGTATAATACTAATATTCTGAGCCACGGAAAATCACGCCTATTAAGCAAAAGGAATTTAATGAAAATGGAAAAATATAATATTTGTCGGTATATTCGCATAATGTGAAGAGAACAAAGACCAAGTTTCCAGGACACATTTTAAAGCTTTATAGAAAATTAAGAAATATTGATAGCATATATGTTGATACCTGTTTTGTTGGATATTTAACCGATGATGATCAACACAAAGAACACGGTAATCTCATTGTCAAATATTTTCAAAATTATAATATCAAACCATATGTTTCAAATCTAGTCCTTGAGGAATTATCTGCATTAGACAACGAATTAGATGATGCAAAGAAACTTAAACAGATGACAAAACTTTTGTTAAAAGTATTAAATGACATTGGCGCAGTTCCAGTTAAAAATATTAAAGTCACTAATGAAGTAAAAGAATTTTATGAATTTTTACTTAACATTGGTATAACTAAAAATGATGCTGCGCATTTTACAATAACAGTATTTCATGACATTGATGGATTTCTTAGTTTTAATAAAAAAATATTTGTAAAGAAGAAAAATAAGATTGATAGGAAACTAATGATCTTAAGAAAAAAGCCACCGGTAATTTTAGAAGTAGAAGAATTATATCTAGACCTTAAAAAATTAGATAAATATAACTTTATTTAATGAATTTATCATAAAATCCATTTTTAGAGAGTTCTATTTGAAATTCTCGGAGAAATTCCGAATGACTTTTCTTTTCGAAAGAACTAATTAGTCTACCCTTCTGCTCTTTGGAAAGATGTTTCATAATATCTCCAATTAACTATATTACATGAAGTAGTATTTAATATTTATGTATTCCACTATTTCAGGTTACTCTTTATTATATATGTCAAATAGAATACAAAAAACTTATGTTAGAACATCTAGAAATCTTAAGGAATTTTCTCATTATACGATTGTTGTAACTACCATGATCTGATATAATTTCAACTTTATTAGATTTGATTCTTACAATTGTTGAAAGATCGTGGTAGATGGGATGATGTATTGCAGCTCGATACACCTGTATTGAATAAAATCATTCAGGAATAATAGTGGGATAATGAGCTCTTAGATGTGTTGAAGGAATATGTAAAACTGGATCTATCTAAACGGTTGTATCTTAGTAAATTTGTATTAACCGCCCAAATCACGATTACAAATTTTTATTCCTTTCGTACTATTTTCAAGGATCGGACATTGTTTTGGTTTACAAACGGCTCGATAGCCGCAAGTCATTCAAAAACTACGTAGACACAATCCGGCCAAAGTTTGCAGAAAGAAGCGAGAAGGCATTACTTATAAACCCATTGACAGGAAAACGATGGACAGAAGACAAATTACGTCAAAACCTATTATCCAAATACGCCAAAATGGTATGGCCCCATTACTGGCCTTATTCCATGAGACATTGGGCTGCAACTGCTCGTTGTATCGAATGGAAAAAGGACAACACTGTTTTGTATCGAGTAAAATATTGGTTAGGCCACAAACAGTTAGACCAAACACTACGGTATCTCGATCTAGCCAAGTTATACGATCAGGGTAAAGGATCCTGGATAAGTCGTGCCCTTAAACAGCATAAAAAACATGTTGGGGAATGTGCGAGTTTCCAGGTAAAGAACGAACAAGCGAAAAAACGCCGAGATTCGTTCTAATCTCTCCGAGAGAGAATAACGGACCCACGGGGATTCGAACCCCGGTTACCGGCTCCGAAGGCCGGAAGGATATCCAGACTACCTCATAGGCCCAATTTTATGACTTGAATAGATAAACTGTTATAAAACTTAACTACGGAAATTGTTGCATTCATACTTTTTTTCATCTTGACATTATTGCACAAAATGTTTATATATTATAATCATCAAAGTATAGCACATATTGAGAGGACGTGGATAAAAAAATGAATAAAGACATTTTGGTGGTAGATGATGATATCGACATTCTTCATTCAGTAAGAGATATCTTTGAACATCAAGGCCATGAAGTATTTACTGTAAATAACGGGTTTGAATGTATACATGAGTTGGAAAACGGTTTCAACGGAATTATACTACTAGATATAATGATGCCAGGTATGGGCGGCTGGGATACCATCAAAGAAATCGTACGAAAAGGACTTGATAAAAACGTTGAAATACTAATCATAACGGCAATAGGAACATCGGATCATGATAAAATGTTTGGTGTTGAATCATACATTCATGATTATATTGTAAAACCGTTTAATGTCAGTGATCTTGTTAATAGTGTCGAAAAAGTACACTAAACAAATAAAAAAAGAAGAAAAAAAGCTACAATGCTCGTAGCTAAATTTGTTTTTATTTATCGTACAAAGTCAATATCAACTTTTGCTTTTGCGACAACTGGTCGTGGTTGAACAACGATGTTTTCACGAAGCTCATGTGCACCAAGGAGATTTGGTGACTGTACTCCTGTCATTATTGCCATTACTCTACATTTCCCTTCAAATTCAGGTACTACTCTTGCACCAAGAATCACGTTGGCATAACAGTCCATATCTTGGGTGAGTGCTTTTGCTACATCTTGTACATATTTTAAGCTCATGTTTGGCCCACCAGTTATATGAACAAGTGCACCATGCGCTCCCATATAATCAACATTCAGTAGTGGATGATTCAATGCTTCTTTGACAATTGCATCAACGCCTGCATCAACATCAGCTTCTCCCCAAAGCATAACAGAGAGACCACCGGAATCAACAATAGTCTTCATATCTGCAAAGTCGAGATTGATAAGCGATGGTACAGTGATTGTCTCTGAAATTCCTTTCACTGTTTCTGCAATGAGTTGATCCATGACAGAAAATGCTTGATTGATTGGTAGATTTGGTACAAATTCAAGCAGTCGATTGTTATCAAGAACAACGGTGCTATCTGCTTTTAATCGCAGTTTATCAAGTCCTTCATCTGCTTTGACAAGACGTGCTCGCTCGACATTAAAAGGAGTTGATACCATACAGGTAACAATTGCCCCATTTTTCTTTGCAAGTTCAGATACAACCGGTGCAGAACCAGTTCCAGTTCCTCCACCCATACCTGCAGTCACAAATACAAGATCTGCATCTTTAATGAGTTCTTCAATTTCATGACTAGATTCACGGGCGCTACGCTCCGCGACATCAGGAAAACCTCCAGCTCCAAGGCCACGGGTAAGGCTGGCACCGATCAATAACTTATGATCAGCTTCCACCAAATCCAATGCCTGCTTATCGGTATTGATAGCTATTGTTTCTGCTCCTTTTACACCCAATTTATGTAATCGAGTGATCGTATTTCCACCAGCACCACCACATCCAACAATGACTATTCGTGGGGTACCAAACAGGTTGCTATCGACAACCATCTTGCTTTCTTCTTCAGCTTTATTTTCTATTGCGGTTTCAATAAAAGATTGTGTGTTATTGTTTACGGCCATACCATTCCTCCTATTTGTGGTAGTTGGAAGGACGCCAGTTTTTTTGGCGTCCTTCAAGGGGTGCATCCCATCCCCTATTTTCCTTTTTTTAATTTACTTTTTCATGTAAGGTTCAAGTGCTTCAACCGCAGCTTCCAGCTCTTGAACTTTTTTGAGCTTATCAGCCCGTTCAACATAGCGGTCTGATTGACTAATTATGAACTCTTTTACCGCATGTCGAATTACCTCAGAACGAGTCATAAATTCACCCGCCCGGATAAAGATATCTATCTGATTAAGATAGCTTTTTGGCAATCGAATTGTGATACGGTCGGTTTCCATCTTTCTCCTCACATACAATACACGTGTGTCAGACCGACGACATTTCTGCGTCAATCGTACGCTTGGGCGTACGTCGAACAAACGACAAACGGCATCATTTGTCTGACAAACGTATAATCGAATATGCAGTTAGGTTTATATAATTTTCTATTCTGTTCTCACAAAAATTTTTCAACTATTGAACAATTTTACCAAACGAAACAGTGCCAGAAATTTTGTCTATCTTTACCTTAACCACCGAGCCTTTCACCGCTCCTGCAACATAGACGACATACTTGTCAAAAAAAGCAACACCATCTCCACGTTTACCAATATCTTTTATCGTAAGTTCGTAGATATTTCCTTCCTTCAAAACTTCACGAGGCATTTTAACAATCTTCTTTTTTAAAGACCGAATTGATCGAAATGCACCACAAGCATCACATCGAATAAGAATAGTTCTCCCCTTTTTAACAAGATGAGTATCAGGTCTATTACATTCCGAACAGATGACATAGGTGTCTACATATTCATTGAGTTTATCCTGTATAGTCCGTGTTGGAATTTTGCCTTGAAATACAATCCTTCCCCCAACTATCTCCCCTGCGGTACCCACATTTCCTAAGAAAAATTTCAAAAGATGATTTGCTTCACGATTCAATATATCAACTATTTTATCAAAATTTTTAAAAACTGTTGTATTACCTTCATAAAAGATATCTACCTTTGGTACCTTAAAACGATCTTCATCAACAATTTTTGTCGACGTTATGCTACTAACCCGTTTGAGTAATTTATCATAATCGAAATCAGACATAATATGCGATGGCAAATGAGAAAGACTCATAAAAAACTTCCGTAACGATAAAAGAAAAAAAGAAGACGCTACTGAAAATGAAAGAGTTAGCTTCTAAAAATATGGGGTTTTTGTTTTATGCCCATCACTAAAAAACCATCTTTCATTGCTTTCTCAGCAACATCAGTTTTTCTTGTATATATCTTTTTGTTCCCTTTGGTCCACTGCCAAATAAATTCGGTCATGTTTCCTCCCCAAACCGATTAGATGATGGGGGCAAATCAAAAGGTTATATAAATATTTTTTTAAAAAATCAGTTTTTGTGTTATCCCGAAATTACTTCCTCCGAGAAAACAATGAATTTTTCAGCAGTTTAAAGATTTACTCAAATAGATCCTATCATCAGAAAAACCTAAGGTTCGGTAATACTCTTTAACACCAACACCGCTAAGGACAAATAATCTTTTTTTATCAAACTCTTCAAAACAGATACGTTCCGCTTCTCTCATCAATTCCTTTCCATATCCCCGATGCTGCAATGCCTTACTAGTTTTCTCCCCAATGGAAAGCTCTCGTCCAAGTATTTTTAGTTCACGGATTATCATGCATGACTCTTTTTGAAGCTCATGCCTATGAGGAAGAACAATTTCTCGTAATCGTAAATATCCAATAAGAACGTCTTGTGTTTTATCCTCAAGTGAAAGAAATATTTCATAGCCATCACTCGCCTTATATTTATGCTGAGAACATGTAATTATAAGATCGTTGAGGTCAATTGTTTTTTTCAATGATTTAAGTCCAATTTCTCTACATCGTATGCATCTGCACGCCTTTCCATGCTCTTGCATTTCTTGTTTGATAAATTGTCTGAGATTGCTTTTTTTAACACCTGAACTAATCATAGGGGCAGGAACATCCCGTTGTATTCTTTGAATACGCACCCACTCAGGGACATATTCTTTCATTTTAGCGATAATTTTTGTAGCTTTTTCAGTCGTTAACGGTTCATATTCACCAGATTTCCACAAATCATACAGTTTTGTCCCTTTTATTACGAGAGCAGGATAAATCTTAATCATGTCAGGTTTGAATCGGCTATCTTCAAAGATTGCACGAAATGATTTGATATCTTTTTTTTCATCAGAACCAGCAAGACCCGGCATGATATGATAACAAACTTTAAAACCAGATTCTCTTGCAATTCGAGTGGCAGCAATAGTATCAGTAACAGTGTGACCTCGATTCATGTTGTATAAAACATCATCATAAACGCTTTGCACTCCTAACTCTACTCGGGTTGCACCTAGATAAAGAGCGCGATCAACATGTTGCAGACAAAACCAATCAGGTCTTGTTTCAACAGTGAGACCGATACAGCGAGATGATGCAGTTTCATTTTTCTTTTTTGCAGCTTCCAGGTTTTGAGATTCCGCCTTATTTAAGGCATCATAACATCGTTTTACAAAATACTGCTGATATTCAAAAAGTCTTGAGGTAAAGGTTCCACCCATGATAATAAGATCAACTTTATCTGTAGAATGTCCTATAGCTTTTAATTGATCCAATCGAGTTTTTGTTTGAAGATACGAGCCAAAATTATTTAGTGACCCGCGCATCGCTGCAGGTTCATATCCCGTATAGCTTTGCGGCGTATTATTTTCTGGGCCGCCAGGACAGGGAATGCATTTACCATGTGGACATTTTTCAGGAGAGGTCATAACAGCAACAACGGCAACACCAGAAATCGTTCGCATAGGTTTTTTTCTTAAAAGAGAATATGCATCTTTATAGCCTGCAGAATCATCTGATAAATATGCTAATATTTCACTATCTGGAGGGATATTATCAATGTCGTATTTTTTACAGAGTTTAATTTTTGTTTTATGAAGTTCTTCTTTTGTCCGGATTTTTTTAGAAAGGATGAGGTCTATAATTTCCTTGTAAAACGACATTTAAGCCATATATAATATCTACAGGTAAAAAATCTTTGTGAAACTTCAGTTATCCCAAAAACCTCGTGTTCTTGCATAGGTGATCTCTGCTTTGATGATGTCACGTAAAAATTTTATTTCAATTTCTTCAGATTTTTCGAGCTCTCGTCGATTGTATCTCCTTAGAATACGAGCAGCAGTATCAGGACCGATGCCTCGAGCCATAAGAGCAACTAAAGCAAATCTTCCGTAACTTAAGACAAGGCTTGCATTTTTATGAAGTCTTTTTACTTCTTTGTTTTCTTCTTTTGTTCGTTCTCTTTTTCTAAGTAATTTTGCTAAATTCTTGTTGTATCGTCTCAGGACAGTAATTTTTATTGCACCACATCTAGCGCATTTCGGTTGAAGATCAGATCTTCCTACAGAGGTACTCCAAGAATGATGACAATTAGTACATACAAGAGTGATGCTCGTGTCTTCTAGTCGTTTTTTTAATGCCATAAGAATGGAGCGGTCTGCTCTTTGAGGAACCATAAGCCCTCGGATTGTTTCAAACCCTGTTGTTGCAATTGGTGAAAGCCCTTGTATCTGTATCTGTATTTCACCAGTTTGTATCTTTTCAAGTACCGCTTCTGTATTTTTAATATCCATCCGCTCCCAGATAAGTTTGTCAAGGGCTTCTTCAAATATTGGCGATTGTTCAAAAAGTTCGAAAAGTCGTTTCATTCCCACATGCTTATAGTCAAAATCCTTGCGTAGAGCACCAAATTTTCGTGCAACATGAACAAGCTGCCATCGGATATAAGTAGAGTTTCTCAGAATTGTCTCAATCAAATACTCAAGGGTTTCAGGTTTTGTCTTCATAAGAATATCCATGATTCTTTTTACAGGAATTCTTCCAGGAAGTTCAAGATTTATTCGATACGAATCGCTATTAATCCCCACGCTTTCTCCAAGGGATTGTGCAAGTATCGCTGATATTAATCTTCCTAATGTTTCATTTACTTTTGTCCCAAAACATGCGTTAATGACGATATTTTTTTCATCAGAATCAATTGTTATTGTTTTATCATCAGGAACAACAAAACCTAATTTTTTTTGATTTGATATATACTGTAAAAATTTATCGAGCGTTTTTTTATCACAAGGATACTGTTTAATCTGTTCATTTTCTGCAGCAAATCTTCGAAGCCTCCCGACCTCAAGTGCCACTTCAAATGGTACAGGAATATCCTCTCCCATCCATGAAGGAACATTTCCCACATCTTTTACAGGAGATACCAGGATTTCCTCATCTTCTCTTTTTACAATAATCCATGGTCTTCCTGAGAGGATAAATTTTTCTCCTTCAAAGACACTACTTAAAACAAAGCTTTCATCAAGGGTTCCGATTGTTTTTCTTGTACTGATATCAACAACTCTGTATGTCTTTTCATCGGGAATCATAGAAATATTGTCAAGAAAATAGTGTCGTGAGTTTCTCCGTTTGACAAGATATAATTTTTTGTTTTCTTCTTCAAACCAGACAGAGCGTTGATCCTTTAACTGTTTCAAAATTTTCTCAAACGTTTTAAGTGACAGATTGTGAAACGGATAAGATCGTCTGATGAGTCCATAGACCTTTTTTGCATCTATTTTTCCATATTCAAGAGCAATGGAAATGATTTGATTGGTAAGAACAGAAAGTGGATTTTGTCGTACTGAATAACTCTCAAGTTCACCTGCAAGAGCCTTTCGAGCAATCACAAGGCTTTCAGCGAGATCTTCAGGGTTTGTTGTTAGAAGAAGACCTTTTGATGTTTTTCCGACACGATGTCCTGAGCGACCTATTCTTTGGACAACCCGTGTGACCTCACGAGGAGAATTATATTGTATTACAAAATCAGTATTTCCAACGTCTATCCCAAGCTCTAATGACGACGTGCATATCAAAGATTTCAGTTTCCCACTTTTGAAATCATTTTCTGATTCAATTCTTGCATTTTTCGAGAGAGAGCCATGATGCACACCAACTGGCATATCATCCTTCCAGAGATGAAAACGAGAAGCGAGAATTTCTGCACCATCCCGTGTGTTTATAAAAAGAAGCGTGGAGATGTGATTATCAATTATTTCTTTACAACGCCTGAGAAGAGCAAAAGAAATTGGTTCAATTGAGTAGCGGTTTGCAAATGAATAATCAGTCTTTTTAATTGATGGTAACT
>SDBT01007138.1_pt1 | contig 18438 bp, 18 predicted proteins | sample 2277101 | NCBI WGS metagenome assembly SDBT01 (sample SAMN10404973, study PRJNA504765) | marine sediment metagenome | isolation source: marine sediment core GS10_PC15, 103 cmbsf | place: Arctic Ocean: Southern Knipovich Ridge | collected 2010
ATGTCCTTCCTGGGCGGAAGAGTTCCACCGTGAGCAAATTTATCAAGAAGCACTAGCTATGTCTTGAAAGGAGTTGGATTGATAGTTTTTTAAAGGAGGTAATTTAAAGAGCAACTCGAGTAAATTAAGACAAAAATAATTCAATATGATCTAAAATTTCGGTTAAATCTTTGACTGTTATCCAATTTTCATTGAATTCTGTATGATTTTTCCTTCTATAATTCCGATTGACCATTATGAAGTTCATTCCATATTTTTTGGCTAGATTCGCCTCATGAATGGAATCTCCAATAAAAATTGAATGAGTAGGATCAGCACCAGTAATCTTCAACACACTTCTAAAATAATCTCCCCTTTTTGCTTTTTTTGGGGCCTTTACAGTGTTGTATCCGATATTCATTTTGAAATACTCTTCAAGATTGTGAAATTGGATAGCTCCCTTGACATGGTTTGCGCTAGCAGATGATGCGACATGCATAGATAAATTCTTAAAGGAATGTAACTTCATTAATACGTTTTCTACTTCAGGAAATAGAATAGGGAATTTTCCATTTGCTAAAGCTTTGTATTCTAGTACAGATGTTATTAAATGAGGAGCAGCTTCTGTTCGTTTGAGTACAGGTAAATAATTTAATACATCTCTCTCCCACTTTTTATCAATTCTGTGATATTCCTCCATAAAGGTATCCGTACCTAAATTTCCGTTATCAAATTCCATAGATATGTGATTAATTGCGTTTAACCACTTTTTTAGTTCAATATCATGTATTTTAACAGCTTTTTTTTCTGAGATTCCAAGAGGAGTCAATATGCTTACTAAGTAATGACGATAATTCTCTTGTACCTTGTTCACATCTGCTAGTACTCCGTGTAAATCAAAAAAAAGATCCCAGGTAGATTTTGGCAATTAGTTCAGCTTCGTAAAATATGCTAGGATTGATTAGATCTGAGAGATGTACCACAATTAGGACAATATTTAGCAAAAAAGAGTATTTCTGATTCACAGTTTTTGCAAGTTGGGCGTTTCACCTTTGTATTTTCATCTTTTTGGTCATCTTTTGAGGGATTAGACATAGAGTATTTCCAATTAATCATTAAAATTGATATGTGAATAATATAACGTTCACCTTTTAAAATACTGATCATAATTATCCATTAGCGAAAAACACCCATTGAGAGAAAAAAAATTGACTAAAGAACTAGAACGAATGAAAATGCAGATTAAACAGAAGTTTCAAACTTCAACCCTATTTACAATTAATTTTATCTGCTCTGGAAATATAATTCGGAGTCCATATGCTCATTTGTTATTTGACCATCTTATTAACAGTGAATTAGGGTTAAGATCGAGAATTAAAGTTGAATCTGGAGGAGTAAAATATCGAAACAGTTCGATATCCTATGAAAGTCGCGAAATGCTTTTGATGAAAGGAGTTTCTGAAAATAAGATAGTAAAATTCCAACCTAGATACTTTCCAGATCATCCTGACATGTTTAAAGATGTCGGTCTGATTTTGGTGATGGAAAAGAGTCATATCAATCACTTACCTAAATCAGTTCAAGATAGTGCTTTCCTTCTTTTGGAATTCACTCAAGGTATGAGGAAAAATGTACCTGACCCATTTTTCGACCCACCGTTTGAAAGAGCTTATCGCATGATAGATAAATCACTCGATCTCCTATTAACGTTTTTCAAAAATTCCTGCTAAAATCGGAAAGATTTGTTTATCAATACTGGCCTGAATATCAGTTGAATGTAAATTATGAGATTTCCAAAGACACTTATTTCGAATATTGATACCAACTCATTTGAACGTTAAGAATCTAATCAAAGAAATCTAGTTCCATAAGCTGATCCTTATGACCGTTGAAATACCTATACTTACCAAAACTGAACTGAAAAGGCTTTTGATTGTTGGAAGTAATTTGCATTGTTGGCAGGGATCTGGTGATGAGGGTATACGGAAATTAATTAAGGATCACGGATTTATTCAGCTGGATCCTCTTAATCCTGCTGGAAGATATCATGATATTTTCTTTAGTGCGCGTATTCCAGATTATAAAAGTGGTCAATTTGAAAAATTAGCTTATAATGAAAAAATCATTTTTGAAACGCATTTTCACAATCTAAATGCAATCTCAATAGAACATTTTCCATTTTTCAATAGCTATACCGGGAAAGAGCATTTAGGAAGATATTATTCACGGTTACTTAAAAATTTGGAAGATCTTGGTGAATCTACCTTATTAGATGACGTATTCAATCATGTTGAGGAACACGGACAAACAAAAAGTTCAGATTTAGCTAATTTAGGAAAAGCTGACCCCAAATACGCTTCTTGGAAATCCAGTAGAAAATCTGGAACTGCTTTAGAGCTATTATGGGCTATGGGGAAAATTATAGTAGTACAACGCGATAAGAATTTCCGAAAGGTCTATGATTTGACTACAAGTTATGTGAACAATGATTTACTCCAGAAAAAGGAATTTTCTGAAGAAGAGAGGCAAATTTATAGATTGAAGTTAAAATTACAAGCTTTTCCAGTTATATCGGTAGGAAAAGTTTCTCGTACAAAACAAGGCAAACTCAAAACTAGCAAGAAATTAGGATTTTTCATTGAAAAACTTAAGGATATTGAAGATAAAAAAGATCGAAGAACTCCCTTACTGGTTAAGTTAGAAGATAAAACAGGGTATATAGTACCATCAAATTGGAAAGAACTTTCACAAATACACATTGATGATGAAATGCGGGGAATTGGTCCATTAGATCCGTTTATATGGGATAGAAATTTAATAAAACATCTCTTTGGATTTGATTATGTCTGGGAGGTTTATAAAAAACCTAAGGATCGTATATGGGGGTACTATGTTTATCCTTTACTTTACAAAGGGGAATTTATCGGTAGATTTGAAGCTAAGCTGAATAAGAAGTTAAAAAAGTTAGAAGTTTTCAATTTTCAGAAAGAAAAAGGTTTTCAATTTAACAATGATGCTGAAAATGCTTTTGGTAATCTTATATATCGCTGGAAATATATGTTAGAAACAGATATTGTCAGTTGCGACAGTTCTTTTCCTGAAAAAATTATGATCGCATAAAAAGAGAAAAAAGAGAAGAAAAATTACGGAATCTTACCGTTTTTTCTTTCTTAATGTGAGGGTGATGGGAATTAGACACAGAAATACGAATAAACCTTCAAATCCAGGGCTGAGCTCGACTGAAGGTTCGGGTTTAGAATCACTAGTTTCTGATGTAGTTCCATTTATGGAGGTGGTTGTATCATTGGATGGTAGTTTGACTGATAATTTGTAATCATCACTCAAAATTCCTTTGTCTGTCTCTACACTAACTGTTACGTTAAATTCTCCATCGGATGCGAATATTAATGAAAATTCAACCTTTTCTGTTGATCCTGGCATGAGATGAGGAACCGAAATATTTCGTACTTCAATCAAAACTCCATCAACTACAAGTTTTACAGCAAATACATCTAGTCCTAGATGACCTGCATAAATAATGCCCTTAACTGTAAAAGTTTCGTTCACTTGAACATAATCTGGGCCTTCAATTTCTATGTACGGATCTTTCTGCGGGACATCATCACCAATAACCCACCAGCAAAGGAAAACCCATTCATTACCAAACTCATCAGTAACGATGAAATAAACCGTATAATTGCCATTCATGGTAAATTTGTATGGTAACTCAAAACCCCAGTGACCCCAGGCCGGAATTTTAATAGAATCATTCTTGAAGTGAGTTTCATTGAGACCTAAAGGGGTTTCAATATAGATTTCGACACTGACTTCTTCCATGTCATCAAATGTTGAATCTAGCTTGAATTTCATCCACCGATCTTCGTTGATTTTGGCAAAATTGTCTTGTTCAATCCATAAATAAAATTCATCATATTCCTGAATATCCCACCAGCAATCAACTCTCCATTGAACGCCACTTGAGTCAGTAACTATAAGCTGAACCAGATAATGGCCAGGTATTTCAGCATAAACCTCTGGATATAAGAACCAGTAGTCATAGGGGGCCATATAATAAGAATTATTATGGTAGAGTTGTATTAATGTTTCATTTGGGAGAATAACTGCCAGATCAATTGTTACAATTTGTCCAACACTGAAATATGAGTCAACATATGCGTCTAACCAGAGAAGATCACCAACAAATCCGTTGTGTTCCTGCTCAAGATATAAAGCGAAGTATTCACCTTCATACACTTCCCACCAGCAATGACGGTACCAATGGTGATCGATATCATCAATTAAAACAAATTCTACTTCATAGCGTCCAGCTGTCGAGAAAGTGTAATCAATGGACATATACCAATATCCAAGAGCATCGAAATACACTAAGGTTTTATTATAGAGATTTATCTCACCTGTTGGTGTTTTGAGTCTAATTTCAATTTCAACAGTCATACTGTGATTAAAAAATGAATCAATTTCGAAATCCATTGATTTAGTTTCGCCAATACCAGCATAATTATCTTGGTAGACATAGATATCAAAAAATTCATGATCATGAACTTCCCACCAGCAATCAGCATACCATTCTTCTTCAATATCATCAATTAGAATAAACCAAACAGTATAATCCCCAGGCTTATCAAAAATGTAGCTGATAGAATGGTACCAGCTACCATAAGCATCGATGAACACTGAAAGATTCTCATAAATTGTGGTATTTACGCCACTAGGAGTTTCGATGATTACTGACAAATTTACATACATACTATGGCTGAAATAGGAATCTAAATCTAAATCCATCCAGATTAGATGACCAACAACGGTCTCATAATCTTGGTAAATCCATAAATCGAAATAACCAGGGTCTCTTGCTGATCCAGCTTTGATCTTAATATCGTCTATCATCCATCCACGATAGTTATTATATTCTTTATCGACAGTATCAAATGAAAACTTAAATAAAACATTAGCAGATTTGTAACTAGTAATATCTACGGTTACATTTTGCCAGGTAGTTGAATCCTTAACCTGAGAAATTAAAAGATACCATGTGCTTCCACCATCAGACGAAATATTTAGCGAAGCTACATCCAAACCTGACAGCTCTTCGGTTTCAAGCCAACTTTGAAACTCTAAGAAAACCTCACCAGTAAATCCCGATAGATCACAAGTGTCAGAGATCAAATCTCCTGAATTAGTGACACTTGTATTATATGTTCCAGTTCCATTCGATCCATACCACATATAATGGGATAAACTAGGCATTGATCCCCAAATAGGATAAGAAGAAGTTGCATTATCCTCAAGATGCCATAATCCTGTGGTTGTCCAGTTTTCAGCAAAAAAAGGTCCTTCAAAATCTTCTGAAAGATCATCTCCTAAAGAAGCTAAAGAGGCTGAAGTTCCAATTGGTATTAATGGAAAACCACTTAGAATAATTGATGCGAGGATCGTAATCGAAATAATATGTATTTTTTTTCTTGATTTCATAAAAAAAACTCCGAAAAAGTATCATGGTTGATACTTAAATCTGTACTTCGTGACTTCCAACTTATATATAGACATTACTAAATTAAACCTGAAAGATACTTAATAATACTATGAAAATTCTATAATCAAAAGTCATATTTCCTCCGTGTTTATTAGTAAATAATTCCCTGGATCTTGATTAAACAAACGGAAAGTTATTGTATTAGGAACACTGAACCCCAAAAAAGGTTACATTACCTTTCTTACGTCGTCAAATAATCCTTTTACGACAGAAAGAGTCGTTCTAATAGTGATATTTTATGGTAATTGCAAACTAGTTAAAGTTTGATTGGTCCAGTTAGTAAAAGTTTCCATGCCATTTAGAATACGATCAATTTGAATCTTATATTCATCTACTGCTACTTTTGTTGGGACTAGTAAATGAGTATTATCTTCTTTGGGTTGTTAATATTAAAAGTCTATTCTTCTTGCTATCGTAAGTAATTATATATATTAGATCGATTCGAGAAAAGACTTTTTATATAGACAAAGCTTGAAGGTTTATTATTTTATGATTTAACAGAATTTTAGAGATAATAAGAGGTGTAATAATGCAAAAACTAGAAAATGCGAAAGGCCAATTAAAATATACAATTAATATGGCCATGAAAACTCTCGTTAAGGCAATTTTATTGATTCCAGACATTGTTTGTTATAGTACTCACCTTGGTAATCCTTCTATTTATACTAACAATCTTTTTACAAATCATAGGACTAGCTCCACCAATGGTTGCGATGGAGTAAATTAATTTCAAAACAAAATCTTTTTTTTGAGAAGGGATCAAGTTCATATTAGTTTCCTTGTAAGTACAATCATGTATATTGAACTTATAACTTTATTAATGACGATTTGTAAAAGAATATTGTGAACACAATTTTATTATTTATTTTTCTGGGAATTCTATTAATCATTATTTCAATATTGTGGACTACATCACTCGGAGCACCATGGATCCCGACATCTTTGAGTAGTGTAAGAAAGATGTTGACTATAGCTGAAGTTAAGCCGAATGATGTGGTTTACGATCTGGGTTGTGGTGATGGCCGAATACTTGTTACTGCAGTCCGTCGGTTTGGTGTCACTCATGCAGTGGGAGTTGAAATCGATCCAATTCGTTATATTTGTATTCAGATTTTAATCACGGTATTGAGATTGAGGGATCGTATTCAAGTGGTGTATGGGAATCTATTTTCTTTGGATCTGAGTAAAGCTGATGTTATTACCTGCTATCTTCTCCCAAGTACAAATGAAAAGCTTGTAGAGAAATTCTCTCGAGAGCTGAAACCAGGTACACGGGTAGAATCAAATTCCTTCAGCTTTCCTGGTTTGAAATTAGAGAAGTATAGTAAAACTAGCCTTTTTATGTACAGAATTGTTGAATGATCTAGAAATCTTATTTCATTTGTATAATGACATTTTCCCGTAAATTATGATATATTCAAGAGGTTAGAATTTTCAAAAACAACAATATGAGCGTTCTGATTATTTGATAGAAATTTTTTAACGAAATGTCTTACCTCTTCCTCTGGAGAACCTTTTGGTAACATATTAACATGAAAAACTTCTTTCATCAAGTTTTCATCTAGAAATGGTGAAAATAAATACAGATTTCCTTTAGTCAATTTCAGAATTCTGAATAAATCAACAGCATTTTGAATTCCTATTTCAAAGGTTGTTTCAGAGCATTTGTTGGTAATTACCCACCGCATTGCTTCCAGATATTCCTTTTTCTTGACTATTTTCATTGTTTCTAAATAATCTGAAGGTCCAATGCCTTCAGGACAACCAGCTAATAATAATATAGTACCTCCCTCTTTCACCGCATGACTTGCCGCATTTACTCCTTTTCCAGCTTGATAATAGTTCACAGAGGGTTTTCCAATAATCACTAAATCACCTAGGCTCCGAAGTCTGACATCACGAATTTTTGAAAGCTTGGTGAGGGAATTGTCATGAATTGTAATGGGAGTTCCTGCATAGATATTTACAAAATTTCCCTTATCTAGAACGGCATCTATAACAAAAATTGGTTTAAAATGCTTTTTTTGTATAATTGTTACAATTTCTCTAATATCTTGAATAGAAACATTTGACTCAATATTACCCATTCGACATTCTTTTCTAAAACCTGTATTCAAGTCAAAAATTCGCGAATGATTTGTACGAACGGTTTTTCTATGGCTTATACCAGGTAAAATCAACTTTACTGATCCTGCAACACCAGCAAAGTAATGGTACTCACAGTCTGAAAGAGGAATGATAATATCACTATCATAAACCCTTTTTTCAATTAATATAGGAGTGTTAGCTGTTGAGAAACCTAGATCAATATGATTTCTATCAACATCACAATCATGCAACCACAATCTTTCTTTCCATACCGAAAATAAATTTCCTAAAATATTCTCCCTAATTTGCTTGTCTGTTGGTGGAGTATGTGTTCCTGTTGCAATCATCAATCGGAGATTGTTTTTTTTCACTCCATAGGATACCAGAATTTGTTCTAAAATTGGAACTAGAACACGAGTATGTATGTTGGGTCTTGTATGGTCATCGATAATGAGTGTAACATGATTTCCTGTGTAATTAGATTCTACGAGATCTTTCAGTGATTTTGAATCCAATGGATTTCCTATGGCTTTAATTAAAGATTCTTCAATTTCATCTTCCTGCAAATATTCAATTCTCGGTACTTGAAGATATTCATAGGACGTTCCTTTTGGGATGAAATTTGAAATTTTTTCTTTTTCGAAGTAAAGAGGGGTATCATAATAGTTATCCATGATTTTACCGCCATTCAAGCGTTTTTTTCATATGATCTCATTGGGTTAAGAATTCTTTTGGATGTAGAGAAAAGTTCAGACAATTTATCTTTATTCAACTGTTTAAATTCTATTCTTAATATAGATTGATGTAGACGAAAATAATTTAATCTAGAAATCTCATCTCATTTCTAATCACATAAATTAGTTAAGGATTGAATAAAATGAAAGCCTTTATTTCTATTGATTTAGAGGGAATGCCATATATTGTAATCCCTGGCCATTTAAGCCTAAAGGGAACTTTGTATACTGAAGCTAGAAAAATTGCTTCAAAAATTACTCTAATTGTTGCCGAGGAATTAAAAAATACTGGATTTGATGAAATTCTTATTGCTGATAGCCATGGTCCTATGGTAAATCTTCATGTAGATGATTTACCAGAATATGTAGAAATAATTCGCGGTTTCCCAAGACCAACATCCATGGTTGCAGGGATAGAAGGATGTGATGTCGCCTTGTTTTTAGGATATCATGCAAAATTTGGAACAATGAAGTCTACATTCGACCATACTTACAGTGGGGGAAGCATTAGAAGCCTAGAAATGAATGGTGTAGAATTGAGTGAATATTTACTTAATTCATATACAGCAGGTGATTATAACGTTCCTACGATCTTTGTTGCAGGCGATGCACAGCTTATCAAAGATGATGTAAATCAATTTACACCATGGGTTGAATCTGTTGCACTAAAACATTCATTAACTCGGTTATCCGCAAAAAGTTCCAGTATGGTAAAAATTGAAGCAAATTTACGAGAAGGGGTTAAAAAAGCAGTAGCACGGTTCAATGATAAGCAAGTTAAGCCATTGAATATGGAATCGCCTGTTAACACTAAGTTAACTTTTCTTGCAAGTCATTTTGCTGATGCAGCAGAATTACTCCCCATAATAAAGAGAAAAGATGGTTTGACGATTGAGTATACAACAAAAAATGTTATTGAATCCTATAAAATATTCGAATTATTGGTACTTGCTGCTTCAGGAATGACCCGAATCTTGGAACAAACTTAATTTTTTAACCAACTTGTGTTGAAAATAAAAATGGTGGTAGCATGAGTTATGATGTATTGATCAAGAATGGTCTTATTCTCGATGGAACTGGAAATCCTTGGTATAAATCCGATTTAGGAATTCAAAATGGAAAAGTCGAGACAATTAGTAAAAATTTGTTAAATGCTGATATTGTGATAGATGCGTCTGATTTAGTAGTTGCACCTGGATTTATTGACATGCATAGTCATGCAGATATGACTATTCCATTTCTACCAAGACAGGATTCCATGGTTCGGCAAGGAATTACTACAGCTGTTATTGGTAATTGTGGTTTCTCCTTAGCTCCAGTGAAGGAGGAATCTGTTCATATTCTTGAAGGAGAAGTTAATGTTTTCACTCCTCCTGGCGAAAAAATTAATTTTACCTGGCGTTCCTTTGACGAATACCTTTCTAATTTAGATGGCTTAGGGTGTGCGCTCAATGTTGTTCCATTAGTTGGCTTTGGTACTATTCGAATCACTGGTGGCCCCGCGTTCGAAAATCGAAAACCGACTCAGGATGAATTCTCTCAAATGAGAGCTTATGTGGATGAAGCTATGAATTCTGGAGCCTTTGGATTGAGTACAGGGTTAATTTATTCTCCACAAATCTATGCACAGACTCAGGAAGTGATTGAAATAGCGAAAGTAGTGGCTACTTATCAAGGCCTCTACTTTTCGCATATTAGGAATGAAAGTTCCAATGTCATCAATGCTATAAAAGAATTCATAAAGATTGTTAGAGAATCAGGTTGTATTGGAGGCCAAATTGCTCACCACAAAGTTTCTGGAAGAGATAATTGGGGAAAAAGTATAGAAACTCTGAAACTTATCGAGAAAGCGAACCTTGAAGGTTTAAATGTTACTAGTGATCAATACCCTTATAATCGTGGAATGACATCTCTAAAAACCGTTCTACCTCCATGGGTTCATATCGGTGGCCGTGATAGAATTCTAGAACATCTGGCTTCAAAAGAGTCCAGAGAAAAAATTAAAGCGGATATTCTTGAAAATAAATCAAAGGTTGAAGGTTATGAAAATTGGATAAAAAATATAGGTTTTTCTAATATATACATCTCCTCTGTTCGATCTAATAAATGGAAGGATTGTGAAGGTAAAAACTTTTCTGAAATTACAGAATCAAAAATGCTCTCTGATCCTTATGAATTATTATTTGATATGCTTCTCGAAGAACAGGCAGAGATAACCATGACAATTGAAACTATGGGGATAGAAGATATAAATCGCATTATGAGAAGTCCTTATACGATGTTCGGGACTGATGGTTGGGGTGTTTCTCCTAGTGGTCCGATGAGTTATGGGAAACCTCATCCTCGCTTTTATGGGTCATTCCCTCGGATATTGGGAAAAATGGTAAGAGAACAAAATCTGCTTTCTATTGAAGAAGCAATTAGGAAAATGACTAGTTTTCCCGCAAAAAAATTAGGATTGACTGATAGAGGCTTGTTACGAAAAGATTTTTGGGCAGATATAGTAATATTTGATTCCGATTCAATCGCAGATCTTGCTACTTTTTCAGATCCTCATAAATTTCCACGAGGAGTCAAGTACGTCCTTATAAATGGTGATATAGTAGTAAACAATGAAGAACTCGTTGATAAGCTTCCTGGAAAGGTTATAAGAAGAAAAAATAGCTCTATTCAATGATAGAGCTTATATTTGGCTTAGGTATCTGGTCCCTGTATCTGGGAAGATCACAATAAATCTCTTACCAGAGACATCTTCTTTATTTTGTTGATCAAGCACAAATTGAAGCTGAACATTCATCAAAATACTCAAAAATCAAAACTTATGGTCTAACCTCAAAAGGGGAGGAATTTCTTCCCAAAATTACCAATCGGCTTATTAAGATAATTCTTTTTGCCAAAGAATGTTGTTCTGACTGTTGTGATGTGTTATTTTCATTTGACGAATGAACTCTTCATCTATTTTCGATAATGGATGCGGAATGATAAAAACATCTCAATTCTGAACAGATTTTTAATGACTTACAAAAATCTAATTTTCTCAAGTAGTTCAGATCAATCTTGGAGTTTATTGAATGAATGATGAAAACTTGACTTTTAATGCTCCCTCATGGGAATATATTGAAGGATTGACAGTTAAACTATATAAATCAATAGTTTTAAACGATAAATATATCCCAGATCTTATCGCTGGTATTAGTAGAGGGGGTATTGTACCTTCACGGATAATATCAGATTTATTCCTAGCTCAAGGACGTAAAGTTACTTTATCAATAATGCAAATCGGTTTTTATTCAAGTATAGGTAAAACCGAAAAAGCACCTATAATTTATCAAGATCTTCCAGGACATATCTATGGAAAAAAACTTTTATTAATTGATGATGTAGCGGATACGGGAGTGTCACTAGATTTCGCGTTACAATACCTTAATATGAAAAAACCTGCTGAAATTCGTGTTGCTACTTTGTATTATAAGCCATGGTCCCAATTCCGACCCAATTATTTTGTGGAAAAAACTTCCGATTGGATCATATTTCCCCATGAAAGATATGAATTTATGTCTGAACAGTATCATACCAAGAATCTACCCAAAGAAAAGATGAAAGAATACTTCATTGAGGAAGCTGGAATCCCAGAAGCTTCTGTAAAGAATTTTCTTGATGTATTAATTAAAGATGAGAAATAAGTTCTATATACCATATTTCTGTAGAACTCATTTTTAATAACTTCTCTATCAGTTCTATTTGCAAAATTTCTTTAAGACATTCGATCTTGGCTTTTTTCATAACAAGATGAACATCTGTCATTCAAAGGTAGATCATCAGTACAATCACAACATTCCTGTCCTTCATAATGAATTACATCACACCATTCATCACAAGTCTTACAAGTTCCTCCATAAGGAACTCCCCCAGACTTTGAACCATTTGAAAATAATCCTTTATACAAAAAGAAAAGAAAGAATATCGTAAAAACAGCAGCTAGCCACGAAAAATCGTATGAAGTTGTTTCTACAATATTGATAGCTATAACAACCGCTATTTGTGCAGAGAGAATCCCTACCATTGTGTAGATCAAGTTTTTCAATTTCATTTACTTCACTTTTATTACTTCTAATATCAAAGTTGTGTACCAAATCGTGAGAAGAGCCTTGCTATAAATAATTCGAATTCTTTTATTCCACCAATGCCTGGATTTGATGATTCTATAACCGCATACTCGAGGGGTGAATGAGCCCCTCCTCCATGTCCTAATCCTCCATATACAAATGGGAGGTTAAGGATCGATTGAAACATAGAAAAAGGAGCAGAGCCTCCTAGAAGAGGATAGAAAATAGGTTTTTTATCAAATTCTTTGTATATTTGTTCCGTTGTTTTGATTAGAGGGTGGGATGGAGACATTTTAGCTGGACCATAACCTGCACCCAGATCTAGCTTAATCATAGGAAAATTCTTTGTTACAAACTTTTTATAACACTTTTTGACATAATCTACCTCTTGGAACGGGGGAAGTCGAATATCCATATTCGCACGAGCTTCGTGTGGGATAATAGTCATTCCTCCTTTCCCATAATAACCACTTTCTATACCATTGATGGAAAGTCCTGGTTTGAATAATTGTTCAACAAAAGCACTTTCCCCATCCAGTTCGGTCCCATTTTTATCTCTAAATTTTGACACACTCAGAGATTTCTTATAAGAATCAATATTATAATCTTTAAGAAGTTCTGTGATTATTTTTTTGTCTTCCTCAGATGGCCCAACGATCTTTGGATCATCCATTATGCCAGGGACTAGGATTTCATTAGTGTTATCGTTTTTTAACGATTGAAGTGCTTCGATTAACTTGAAGATTGGATTTTGAACCAACCCAGAAAGGGAGGAATGTAAATTTCGTCCTTGGGGACCTCCCCAATCTCCGCCCTGACAACTTATTTTTGCTTCTATAACTCCTCTCACCCCAAGGAAAAACCTTATAGATCCTTGATAATCTTCAAAAAACATCGGAAAGAAAAGAGCAGTGCATTTTTTAAGTTTCTCCTCGTATTCATTTATGAATGTCCTCAGATGGGGTGAACCAAGTTCTTCTTCTCCTTCAATGGCAAAAATAATGTTTACTGGTAATTCACCATTTTCTCTTTTAAAAGTTTCAAACACATTAAACGCTGCTAATGTTGGTCCTTTTTGATTCTGGATACCGCGATTGAATAGACATTTTCCGGAAAATCCTTTGAACCATTCATACTCATGAATTTCAGCTCCGAATGGATTGATTTTCTTACCATCTAAAATCCATTTCTCTGGATAAACAGGCTGTACATCATACATACTATAAAATAGGATAGTAGGTTTACTTTTATCTTGCCATATTTCACCATATATTTGGGGATGACCAAATTCTTCTCCCATTGTCTCAGCTAGATGAACATTTTCCCCTCCGAGGTCTTCGATCTTTTTCATCAAAATATTAGTCGTTTCTTTGATACCTTCCCCTGTAGCGGATACAGAGGGTTGTTTAATAAACTCTTGTATTTTAGGAAGATCTACTTTCATAAAATCTTCATTAATTCTACTAATAACATCCTTTAGGGCCATAATAATCACAATGTGTTAATGAATGTGGTTCTAAGAGCACTATTATACATAATCTTAGCTATAATTTGATAAATACTTGCTTATTGGGTATTATTTTAAGAATTTCTGATATGATAACGGGTAAGGAAACAATATTATTCATGAAGAAGAAAGATATACAAAACCTTTACAAATAGATGAAGGTCGAATCTTAATCTACGAATCAATTGTTATACAATATTATTTATGATTATGAAATTAGAAATACAGTGAATGGTCGCGAAGTGGTGAAAATGGTAAGAAGAAAGAAGAAATCAGAAATAGATTTATTGCAGGAGAAAATGGGAGAAGTAGAGGCAAAATTATCCGAGCAATTTGAACAAGGATTAAAAGATCTGAAAGCACAAGGTGAAGAAAAAGTGGTTACCATTGAGAATCAGATAGAGAGTACTGCTTCTCGACTCAGCGAGTTGTCTCAAACATTAGAAAATAGAAGTGTAGAAATACGAACAAGTGTTGCTAAGGAATTCAAACATCAATTAGACGAAATGAGAACAAATTTAGAGTCACTGGGCTTAGAAACAAACAATGAAATACTTGATATTAGTACTAGACTTGAAAACCTAGATCAAAATTCTAGCAATTGGTCTTTCGCTATTAATGAACAAATGGATACTTTTCGGACTCAATATGTCAATGTACTTGAAGAACTTCGCCAGGCAAGCGCAATTGCCGTTGAAAAAGAAAAGATCATGACTCAGAAGTATACTGAATTAGTTGAGCAACTAAAGGAAAAAGAGCGACTTGCACTTGACAAAGAAAGCTTGAACCATAAACGGCTCGATACATTACAAGATGAGGTGGAGAGGAAAGAGAAAAACTCAGAAAAATATAAATCGAGACTAGAACAACTAGAAGATGAAATGAAAGAAAAAGTTCAAATTATTGAAGAGTTAGAGAATAATAAACGAAACGCAGAAGCCTTAAAACAAAAATACAAAAAACTAATTGATGATAACGATATCCAGAAGTATGAACTGGAGCGTTTGCAGGCACAAATGAAAACTATGGAGACTGATACTAGGAAAACTTTTGGTACAAATAAAGCAGTTAAAATATTCCTTAGTGAGAGTGAATCTGGTCGGATACTAAATCAACTACTTAACCTAGATCAGGTAACAACAGATGAACTATCAGCTATGACTGGTATAGCTACCTTTACTGTTGTACAGATCATTCAGCATTTTAGAGACTTAGGCGTTATTCAGTACGATGAATCCACCCGTAGAGCTCGTTTATTAGATAGGTAGTCACTAGATATTTTGAATTTCAGTTTTGCTTCATGAAATTCTAATAAAAGGCTAATAGATTGTAGCCGTTGATAGCTAGTCATTAAATGATGTGATGATCCTTTCATGGAAGTCATAATTAACAATCTGAAAATTAAGTTAATTCAGGGAGATATTACAAAGGAATCCACCGATGTCATCGTGAATGCAGCAAATTCTACTTTAAGAGGAGGTGGAGGGGTTGATGGAGCAATTCATAGGGAAGGAGGACCAGCTATTCTTCAAGAATGTATAGAAAAATACCCTAGTGGATGTAAAACAGGTGAAGCACGTGTTACAACTGCGGGATTAATGAAAGCTAAATGGGTAATTCATACACCAGGACCAATTTGGAAAGGGGGAAATCATGGGGAAGAAGACTTGTTAAGAGATTCTTATCGAAATTCTGTTATGGCTGCAAACGAGTGTGGTGCAAAATCAATTGCATTTCCCTCTATTTCAACTGGAGTGTATGGTTTTCCGATAGATAAAGCATCTAACGTTGCCATTCAGACTGTTATTGATCAAGCTCGAGGTACATCAGTTGGAGAGGCACATTTTATCTTATTCAATTCATCAGATTTCAAGATCTACAAAGAAGCATTAAAACGGATTTCAAATACTTTCTTGAAAGAACAGAGAATAATTGATAGTTATTAGAAATAAGTTGTAAAACTGTGAATCGGACGAATAAAAAAGAAAAAAGGAACAAAAGAAAGAACTCACTCTGGAGCATAGTTTTTACTCATTTCTGCCCTTGAAATAACGATTCGTTGAATTTCGTTAGTACCTTCATAAATTGGTGTGATACGTGCATCTCGATAATGACGTTCTACATCATACTCACGAATATACCCATATCCACCATGAAGTTGGATTGAAGCATCAGTGACTTCCTGAGCAATCTCAGAGCCGAATAATTTAGCAATGCTCGCGTATTGTGAAAATTCCATCTTTAGGTCTTTCAATCTTGCTGCATGTAAATAAGCCAATCTTGCAGTATGAAGTTTGGTGTAAAGGTCCGCTATTTTAAACTGTGTTGCTTGGAAACTCTCAATTGGTTTTCCAAATTGCTTTCTATTCTTAACGTATGTTGCTGCTTTTCGATATGCTGCATCTGCTATCCCTACAGCTTGAGCTCCGATACCAATCCTAGCAGCTGATAATTCATAGAGTACGACACTGAAACCTGTTCCTATTTTTCCAAGAATATTACGTTTCGGGAGTACAGCATTCTCTAGAAGGACTTCTCCAGTAGCATTACTATGAAGCCCTAATTTTTCCTCTATTCGGGTAATTTTAAATCCAGGATTATCTTCTGAATCCATAATGAAAGCAGTAAGACCTCTTGAACCTTTTTCTGGATCTGTCGATCCTAGAAACAGATAAGCATCTGCTATCCCTGCATTTGATATGAAATTTTTGGTACCATTTACTAAATAGTGGTCTCCATTATCTACTACCTTGGTTTTCAGTGAACCTAAATCTGATCCTGATCCTGGTTCAGTAAAGAGTAAACCACCAATTTTTTCTCCTAAAGCTAGTTTTGGTAAATAATAATCTTTTGCTTCTTCAGTACCAAAAGATTCAATAACATCACTTGATGAATTTTGTAATCCGAAAAGCAATGAGGTTCCTGCATCTGCTCGAGAGATACGTTCATAACATGCGTTTACAAGAGTAAAAGGTAATCCGCTTCCCTCATACTTCTCTGGAATTGCAAGCCCCATTAAATCATTTTCTGCAAATTTCTTCACAATTTTGTAAGTTTGTTTTGGGTATGTTACCTTACCTGTATTAACGTCAAAAGTACATCCAATTTTGTCCATTTCTTGAGCATAGGGTTCTATATCATTTTTACAGAGCTCGTCCACTAATTCAAAAACCATTTCTATAGGTTCAGTTAATTCTTGACTGTATCCAAAGGTTTTAAAAATTTGATTCAAATCTTTCATCTAATGTCCATCCACTATTATAGTATAGAATAAGAAGACACCATAGTTAAAGCTAAAAAGGTATATCATACAGTTAAATCATAAAATCTAACTGAAGAAAGGACAGTCATATAATTAAAAAAGCACTTTGGTTATAATATAACTAAATTCCAAATAAAATATCTGAAGAAAAAGCAAAGAAAATTAGTATATCTACTCTGATGTTTCTTCTTTAAATTCACTAAAAGCTTGGAATATTTGGCTTAATTTTCCCGAATATCCTTTGCTGATATTGAATTTCTGCCTAACTTTCCATTCCCCTGCTTTGTTCTTCTGCCATCCATAAAGTCTGACTTGGAATTTTCCACCAGCCATCTCAATTAAGCATATTGCCTTCAACCAGGAAGCAGTTTTTGCTAACCTTTTTGCAGCAACTAATTTGAGTGATTTACTTACAGGAAATTCCTCAATTGGGTCAGTTAATAGCTCCTTCAGATCCATATCAATCACTTACATTTTTTTTCTACTGTTCTAGAAGAATTATAGACAAATATCATCATATTTTTTTTTTTAATAATATAGTTTTCGGAATTTCAAATCAACAATTACAACAGAAAATTAATTTCAAATTTAATGCACTTTGTTTTTCAAGGTCTCCTCCGGGTATATAATTCTAGATTTCCTATTTACTTGACCAGAATTTTAGAAATTCTCAAAATAAGACTGGTGAATAAATTGTCAATCGTACTTAAAACTGAAAATTTAACAAAATCTTATAATAAAACGGTTGTTGTTGATCACCTCACTCTTCACGTAAACAAAGGCGAAATAGTATGTCTATTAGGACCTAATGGAGCAGATAAATCAACAATTCTTAAAATGTTAACCACTTTATTAAAGCCTGATGAAGGGGCCGCCTATATAAATGGATATAATATTGTTAAAGAACAATATGAGGTCAGAAAAAGCATTAGCTATGCTCCACAAGAACTAGTATTTTATATTTTATGTTATAACAAGGAAAGGACCACGTGTATTAGTCGATGTGACCTCTAAAGGAGCTAATAGCTATAAAAAAACCTTAGTAAATTTTCAACACTTTCTAGCAGAAATAAAAATAGATTGAACAGTACTTTGTAAGTTTTTTTTATCACCTCCTCCTGACTTTAATTATAGTCATAGGACAACATCTCTTAATAAAAAGACCTTAATGGTACGAAATTCCCGCCGCCATTTAGCTATTCGGGAGA
>SDBT01007139.1_pt1 | contig 18436 bp, 19 predicted proteins | sample 2277101 | NCBI WGS metagenome assembly SDBT01 (sample SAMN10404973, study PRJNA504765) | marine sediment metagenome | isolation source: marine sediment core GS10_PC15, 103 cmbsf | place: Arctic Ocean: Southern Knipovich Ridge | collected 2010
TAATGCGAGTCCGGAAAGTATGAAAGCTTCGCTACTTGCGTTTGAACATATCGATACAGAAGCTCAAAAAATTTGTGTGTTAGGCGATATGCTTGAATTAGGTGTAAATAGTCCATTTTGGCATCGTCAATTAGGAAGAATTTTGCGTAAAATTTCTTCGGTTCGTACCGTTGTGCTTGTTGGTACACAAGTAATATGGACAAAAAAAACGTTACCTTTAGGAATTACCATAGAGCACGTTCAAGATTGGCAATCAGCGGCAAAAGTGCTGAAGAGTAAACTTGATAAAAAATCATTAATTTTAGTAAAAGGCTCAAGAGCTCTGCAACTAGATCTCTTAGTGGATACATTTATAGAAAAACAACTATAAAATTTTCATAATAATTGTATTGAAAGAGCGGTGTAGACACTCATTTTTATTGTATACCCATGAAAATAAATAATAGTGAATTATATCATAAAGCAGTAATGATAAAGGAGGTTATTCAATATCTTCAAATAAAGCCACATGGAATATATGTAGATGCTACATTTGGAGGGGGTGGTCATACACAAGCAATTTTAGAACAAAATAATACGTGTACAGTTATCGCTCTTGATTGGGATATTGTTGCCTTGGAAAAAAATGGAGAACTTCTTAAGAAAAAATTTCAGGATCGCATTCATTTGGTATGGGGGAATTTTGCACGTATCGATGCATTAGTAAAAAAAAAATCTGGAATAACAGAAGTTGATGGAATTCTTGTTGATTTTGGTACTTCTCAGTATCAGATTCATCAAAGATCAGGTTTTTCATTTGCTCAAGATACTTTTCTTGACATGCGGATGTCGTCTTCTCATCTTCAAGAGACAGCGGCAGATGTTATAAATAGGCATTCAGAAAAAGAATTAGCAGATATTTTTTGGTCGTTAGGGGAAGAGTATCAAGCACGAAAAATTGCACGGGAAATTGTTCGTGTTCGTTTTAAGAAAAAGATTACAACAACTAGGCAGTTAGTTCAGATTATTGAAAAAATACTCTTTAGAGGAAAACGAAAAATTCATCCTGCTACCAAAGTTTTTCAAGCTCTTCGTATCTACGTAAATAAAGAATTAGAAAATATTCAATCTTTTTTACCTGCGGCGGTACGTCTTCTAAAGCCAAGAGGACGTCTTGTGTGCATTAGTTTTCACTCTCTTGAAGATCGTATAGTCAAGTACTTTTTTAGGGAGCAAAGTCAGGATCAAAACTCCCTATTGCAAGTTGTAACAAAACGTGTAATTAGAGCATCCCCAGAGGAGATTCGAGAAAATCCTTCATCGCGTTCGGCTCGATTGCGCGTTGCTGAGTGTCAAAGTTTGACAAAATAAAATTGAAACTGTACATTAAGCATCAGATTGGTTATGTACATTATTGTAAGGACAGCAGACAATGGAAATCACAGAAGTAAAGATTTACCTAGTTAAAGACAGTGGTAGATTGAAAGCATACGCAACGTTTGTTATCGATAATAGCTTTATAGTGAGAGATGTGAAAATCATCGAAGGAGATAAAGGTTTGTTCGTATCGATGCCTTCTCGACGTAAGCAAGACGGGTCATTTCGTGATATTGTCCATCCATTAAATTCCGATACTCGTTCTATAATTGAAGAAAAAATTATTGACGAGTATAAAAAACAACTTTCTTAATAGTTTAAACCAATTCCCTTATTAAGATTGTAATTATTACATTTTGGGGCGTGGCCAAGTGGTAAGGCACCAGGTTTTGGTCCTGGGATCGTAGGTTCGAATCCTGCCGCCCCAGCCATATTTTTAATGTGATTTTTTTTGTTGTGTTTCTATCTTGCATATATTTTATTGTGTGTATGTCAGAACCCATATCTACTATAGCAATAAGGGATAGGTAATGAATCATATAGTGTATATAGGATCATTGTCTCGTACTAGACATAAGTTGTTACAAGAAGCTAAAATTCCCTTCAAGGTTGTTCAACAATCGGCAGATGAAAGTGCTTGTGATTTGGGGTTACCTTTTTTGCAATTACTTCGTACTATTGCTGTGCATAAAATGGAACATGTTATGTTATCTCCAGGTAAAAATAATGAAATACGGTTTGTTCTAACTGCCGACACAATGGGGTGTGATGTTGACGGACAGATTCATGGTAAGCCTTGCAATAGAGAAGATGCAATACAAAAAATTAAAGCTTTACGAAATGGCGGTAACGTTGCTACAGCCTTTTGTTTAGACAAAAAAATTTGGAAAGGTAATAGATGGTATGTAGAAGAACGAATATTAGAAAGTGTCAATACGAAGTATGTTTTTAATATATCAGATTCATGGATAGAGCGTTATTTAGAAGCGATTCCTTATTTTTTAGAAATTGGAGGAGCAATTACAGTGGACGGATTTGGAGCACAATTTTTAAAGGAAATTCAAGGATCATATACTACAATTTTAGGGCTTCCAATGTTTGAAGTACTGTTGGCATTAGAACGTCTTAGTTTTTTTGAAAAATAAATAAAATTTTTCCAGCAAATCTCTACTTAGTGTGATTCATTTTTTTTGAGGGGATGCCATTGCTTTAATAAAGTTTCACATAGAATGGTTTTAGCGTTTTTTTCTGGTGAACGTTCTATTTCATAGGCTGTTTTTTCAATAGTGTTATATAAGGTAGCATTATCACATAATGTCACATCAATTTGTTGAATAGTTGAGGTTAGTTTTTTTTGTACTGTTTTTTGAAATATTTCTTCATGCATTACTTCATATAAAAGGGTGTCTAGGAGAGCAAAAAATTCAATAAGATCATATTGTAATCCTTGAATTTGTTTTGCATCAAATTTTTTACGTGATGAACTTGTAGTGTTTTTTAATCCAGCGTGAAGGGCTCGTTGAATAACTGCTTTGAGTGTTTTATGCTCATCTTTTTGTTCTAATAACAACCAGCGAAGAAAATGAAGGAGCTCATATGATAGCTCAAACTGTGTATTTATTGGTTTGTTTAGAGGATCATATATCATTACGCCCATCCTTTTTTTTAAGAGTCTGGTTGCTTTTCTTCGTCATAATATCTTTTTTACGCGTTAATTAAAATATTTTATGTGCCATTGCATGTAGGCGAGCAATACGTTTATTAATAGGTGGGTGCGTTGAAAAAAGATTCAATACACCATTAGATATAAATGGAAAAACAATAAACAAAGATGCCGTGCTTGCTTTTTCTCGTTCATTTGGTTGAAAATGAGCATATGTGAGGTTTGTATGTAATTTTTTTAATGCAGAAGCAAGAGCAAGGGGTTTATGTGTACATTGAACTCCTGTTTTATCGGCCAAATATTCGCGTGAGCGAGATATTGATAACTGTAGGATTGTTGCAGCTATTGGCATAAGAATAGCTATAATGATCATAGTAAACGGTCCGTGACCATTTCGATTACGATTTGAGCTATATGATTCCCAAAATGCAGCATAGCGTAACATATAAGCTAGGTAACCAATAGCGGTTGCTAGCGTTGCTGCAATGGTACTTACTAAAATATCTCTATTTTTAACATGAGAAAGTTCGTGAGCTATAACACCTTGAAGCTCGTTTTCATCAAGTAGAGAAAGGATACCAGTTGTAAGTGCAATAGAAGCATGTTTGGGGTTTCTTCCTGTTGCAAATGCATTTGCAACAGGTGTATTAACAATCCAAAGACGAGGTATTGGAAGATGCATGCGTTGAGCAAGGTCTTTTACCTGTTGATAAACATATGCATACTGTTGTTTATCAAGGGGACGGGCTCCATACATACGAAGAACAATTTTATCTGAAAAAAAGTATGCAATTCCATTCATAAATAGGGCCATGGTAAGAGCAATATTGAGCCCCACTTTGCCCCCAAATATATTGCCTAGAAATATTAATAAAGCACTTAATGATGCAAGTAGAATGACTGTTTTAATTCTATTAAACCACATACGATATTCCTTTATTTATCATAATCTACCTTCCATTCATCAACATCAATTACATACTCTTCAGTTTGATTTGATTTTTGGGTACTAGCGCCTTCTTTTTTTTGTTGAGCTACTCGTTTTTGTTTTATTTGAAGTAAGCGTTGTGCACTATTTTGTGCTATTTGTTTAGCCAAAACACCTTCTTCTTTGAGTTCGTCTTGAGCTTCATTAAAGGCCTTATTAAACTCGTTTTGAAGTTTTGCTATTTTTTTTTGTAACTTCATTACCATTTGAACACCAGCTAAATTGATACCAAGTTGGTGAGTCAAATAAATAATTTGTTCAAGTTGATTAACATCTTCTTCAGAAAAAAGCCGTGTATTTCCCTTAGAGCGTTTTGGTGAAATGAATCCCTCTTTTTCATACAGTCGTATTGTCTGTTGATGAATAGAAAACATTTCTGCAACAGCTGATATAGAAAAATACCCTTTCTTTCGTTTCATCCTATACTCCTATCCAAAATCCTTTTTATTAGTGTACCATATATTTTTTGACAAATCATGTAACTTTTTTTGTACACTAAATAAAGCTATACCTGGGACGCTAGTGATAGAAGTATAAAGAAGAAATTGCAAATGTTTAAAACTTTAGACATTAAATTTAATGTTAATAATGTCACCATCTTTGACAATATACTGTTGTCCTTCGGTTCGTATTTTTCCACTATTTTTGATTGCTGATTCAGATCCTGAGGCAAATAGATCTTCACAATTAAATACTTCTGCACAAATGAACCCTCGTTCTAAGTCTGAATGAATTTTGCCGGCTGCTTCTCGAACGGTTATGCCTTGCTGTATGGGCCAGGCATGCGCTTCTTTGGGGCCGCATGTAAAGAAAGTAATAAGGCCTAAATGATGGTATGTTGCTCTGATTATAGTATTAATAGCAGGTTCTTGCAGGTTAGCAAGTTTCATCATTTCCTGAGTTTCATCCTCAGAAGATTGCGTTATTTCATATTCTAGACGAGCAGAGATTGGTATAACTCGTTCTTTACCAAACCGAGCAACAAGAGCTTGATAGCGGTGATTTTGGGTGTATTTGTTATGTTCGATTTCCTTTTCATCTATATTGGCTATAATAAGAAAGTTTTTTCCACAAAGTAATGGGATAGTTTCAATGAAAGAAGTTTGCATTAAAGACCGAACTGCCGTTTCATCTACAGTATTGATAGCCCTTGTAGTGTCATCAAGAAATTTATCTTCTTGTTCAAGCGTTTTTTGTTCTTGAGGTGTTTTGGCAGATTTTAGTAGATGCGTGATTTTTTGTCGTCTTTTTTCTATGGACTCTAAATCTTTGAGCATTAGTTCAGCAATAATGGTATCGTAATCAGCCAATGGATCAATTGCTTCTCTTGTATGAATAATATTGGAATCCTCAAAACAACGTAGGATATGCAAAATTAGATCAACTTCACGGATATGGCTTAAGAATTTGTTTCCTAGTCCTTCTCCTGCGGCAGCTCCTTTTACAAGGCCTGCAATATCAACAAACGATACGGTTGCAGGTATTTTTTTTGTGCTTTTATAGATATTTTGAAGCTTATCTAAGCGAGGATCAGGTATGTTTGTGATAGCTATATGCGGGTCAATCGTACAAAAAGGATAATTTTCTGCAGGAATCGATGATTTTGTTAGGGCATTAAATAATGTTGATTTTCCTACGTTGGGTAAACCTACTAGCCCAGCTTTGATATTCATGATAATTACTTTTTATTTAAGTTTTATACTCATTTATGCTTTTAGTGTGAGGTAAAGCGGCTTTTTTTGCAAGAAACAAATATATTTAAGAATATTGATAATTCCAGTATGAATATATTAGTATAAAAGGCAGAGAGTGTCGTTTATTAGATCTGGGAGCTTAGTGGTAATGGATAATATTAAATGCCTACGGTATTTAGGTTGTTTTTTTTCGTTTTTTTTTATTTTGGTGTTGGTGGTTACTCAACCAATTGAAGAAAAGTTTTCGCATGAAGACATTTCTGAGTCAGTAGCAGAAGCAAAGTCAAAGCAGCGTGAGGCTAAAAAACGTATAGAAGAAGCAAAAAAAAAGCAAGAGGAAGCAAAAACTGAGCGAGAAAGAAACGATGCTGAATTACGTGAACAGTATGCGACGAATGACTTTTATGAAGCACAAATTCAAGAGCAGAAAGGGGTACTTGAGTTAGCTAACCAGGCAAATGATACTGAAGCTATAGACAAAGCTCAACAACAAATAGAAAAAACACGGAAAGAGCAAAAAAAAGTTGAACAGAAAATTAGTAAATTGTCACAACAGTTAGCAAAAGAATTTGTCCCTGAAAAGGTTGCAGCTATAACATCCGATTCAGACTTACGTGACTATACTCAATCGCTTGAAATTGGCGGCTATTCCCATGATGTTGCAGAAAAAAAGGTAGGCTATTTGAACGAAATTTATTCAAAAATACAAGAGTTTTTTGATGATTCTGTAATAGATAAGGAGTTAGCCACAAAACAAACCTCACAAGACAAATTAGATTTCTTAGATACCAAACGTATGATCTTAGAGGACTTGCTTGACATTACCCAACAAGAGCTTAATAAATTGAATAAATGGGCTGAGTCACATGAAGTTCCAAACGTTTCGAAAGAGTATAAGCGTTCTTTGGAGGATACGATAAGCCTTATTACCCAGAAAAAAGCGAAACTTGACGTGACTCGAGTCTCGCTTGAGTTGAAAAATGTTAGTTTATTTTCTCGCATAGTCTCAGCTATTAAAGATTGGTTTGATAGGACTTTTGAGTTTCATAAAACTCCTTGGTATAAAAGATCTATTGATGTAGAAATAAGCAACTTAAAGGAAATTAAGCAGCAGGTTAGTAGGATGCAGCAAGGAAATATTAGAAATTTTTCAGATCGAGTATATGATATTTCTGACGATATAGAAGCATTGGAAAATCAATTCAAAGATTATAAAGCTGGAAAGTCATCATTAGATTTTGACCAATTTCGCGAAAATGTTGCAGCACTTCAAAAACAGTTAGAGGGTTTTGATATAGAGGAAGCTCAAGATGCTGTCGATGTATTTAATACTTTATATGCTGAGTCGTTACAGCCTATGTTGGGTGATATGTCTGCTAAATTACGGAGATATAAGGGGACGGAGTTTGCAACACTTTTTGATCAGATGGCAGATTACTATGCAAGTGGCTCAATTTTTGGAAATACGGCTTATAAGTCCGAGCAAGCATATCAGGCGTTATTTACTCCAGAAGTAATTGATAAGCTGAATGCGAAAAACCCAGGTTTAAATCTTACTCGTGCAATGTTTGATCCTGTTTCATTTAATCCCGAGAGCATTTCACCTGAGCTTATTGATCAAGCATATAAAGAAAGTCATGCGATTTATACACAGCAAGATCCTGTATGGCGTGCAGCGAGAAATGCTTCATTTTTATTGCGTAATCCAGTAGGCAGAGCGACCTATGATTCGTTTTTAGAGGATTATAAAAATTTACTTGCTAAAAATTTACTTGCTAAAGGAATAAAAGATCATTATAAAAATAAAACAGGTACAAAAAACAATTTTTTAAATAATAAAGGTGCATTATCTAAGCTACAAATTACTGAAGATACAAAAAATCAAATAGAACCTTTGCAGCAAAAGATTATTGACACTATAGTTCAAACTAGATCATATTTTGATGGTGTCGTCTCCAGTATTACGACGCTTGATACTAAAAAACAAGTAATTCAAGCTCTAGGACAAGACGTTTTCTCCTTTGCACAACGTCAAGAACAAAGTATTTTAGGTGGAAATTCATAAACTATTTGCATTCTTAATTTTTTTTTGTATGATTCTTATATAGGAGAATATGTGTGTATGTATTTTAAAAAAGGAGAACATAGTCATGATGAAGTCCCCAGCTATGAAAATAGTAGGCCATGTTGTATGGGTGGTTACAGCCCTTTATGCTTTAAATGCCATGACAGCTATGCATGGATTTAATATATTTGGATGGGGCCCTCTTGCTGATATGAAATGTACCGTTGTATATATTGTGGGCGTTTGTGGTTTAGTAAGTTTAGTGTTGTGTGGAATGTCATTTTTTTGTCGTTGTTCAGGGACATGTACTTGCTTATAAAATTTTTTTATAAGAATTAAAAAAAGCCTGGCAATTTTTTGCCAGGCTTTTTTTGCTTTTAAGTTATAAATGTATATTTTAAAAAATATTAATTTCATCATAGTGTGGAAAGAAAAATTAAGTGTTGAGTATTTTGATATTGTATGCTTTATCTGCAAGTAGTTTTACTATTTCAAAAGCTGTGCTTGTATATTCAAAACCAATATTTTTTATAGGTATACGCATGGTGATAGCGGGGACTTTATTGCTGTCGTATTATTTAATTAAAAAAGAAACATGGAATATTTCTCGTAAATATTGGTTGCGTTTTGCATTGATTGTATTATTACACATTTATTTAGCATTTGTTCTTGATCTTGTTGCCCTTGATTATATGACATCATTTAAGGGTGCATTTATTTATAATCTCTCTCCTTTTGTTACAGCATTGTGTTCCTATTTTTACTTTGACGAGCACATGACCTGGAAAAAATGGCTTGGCCTTGGTATTGGTTTTACAGGTTTTTTACCCATGCTTATAGCCCATGTGCCTGATGAGAAAGTAGTGGGTGGAATAGGTTTTATTTCATGGCCAGAAATAATGATGGTAGGTTCAGTTATTTCTGCAGTTATAGGGTGGATAATTGTTCGTTCTCTTGTAAAAGACGGATATTCACCATTTTTTATTAATGGAACAGGCATGCTTTGTGGTGGTATTCTTGCGCTTATAACCTCACCAATATTTGAAACATGGGATGCTACTTTGGTTACTGACTGGAGATCATTTTTTTATCTTTTATTTTTAATTATTTTTTTTGTAAACATTATTTTTTATAATTTTTATGGCTATCTACTTAAATCTTATACTGCTACATTTTTGTCGTTTGCAGGTTTTATTTCTCCGTTATTTGCGGCATTATTTGGTTGGTTTTTTTTGGGTGAGTCAATAAAATGGTATTTTTTTTTGTCAGTGTTTGTGGTTGTTGTTGGGCTTACATTGTTTTATCAAGAAGAGTTGAAACAAGGATATATAGTTGAATAATTTTTACATATCCTTGTTTCAACTCTTCTATTCGTTTATTTCTGCATCAATAGGAGTTTCGGTATCTTTTTTTTCTTCAGTTTCAGTAGTTTCAGCAGTTTGTTCATCCGCCTCTTGAGAAGCTTTGTCATTACTTTGTTTATAAAGAATTTCAGCTACTTTATGTGATGCCTGAATGAGTTCATCAGTTGATTTTTGGAGTTCGTCTGAATTATCTGCTTGTTCTTTGAGTGTTTTTTTTGATTTTTCTATAGCAGATTCAGTATTTTTAATATCTTCTTGGGTAAGCTTGTCTTTATTTTCTTGCAAGGTTTTTTCGATTTGCAAGATAAGACCATCTAAGCGATTACGCTTTTCAATTGTTTCGCGAGCTTTTTTGTCTTCTGCTTCATGTGATTTTGCCTCATTAACCATTTTGTTAATTTCGTTTTCTGTAAGACCGCTACTTGAAGTAATAGTGATTTTTTGCTCTTTTCCTGTTGCTTTATCTTTAGCAGAAACATTTAAAATACCGTTTGCATCGATATCAAAAATTACTTCAATTTGGGGAACTCCGCGAGGAGCAGTAGGAAGATCTTCAAGGCGAAATTGCCCGAGTAGTTTATTATCTTTTGAAAATTCACGTTCACCTTGGAAGATTCTAATATCAACGGCTGTTTGATTATCATCTGCTGTTGAGAATATTTGATTTTTTTTGGCAGGAATTGTCGTGTTACGCTCAATAAGATTTGTTACTACACTTCCAAGTGTTTCTATGCCTAAAGAAAGTGGTGTTACATCAAGAAGCAGAACATCGGTTACTTCGCCAGCTAATATTGCACCTTGAATTGCTGCACCATCAGCAACTACTTCATCAGGGTTAACAGATCTATTTGGTTCTTTACCAAAAAATTTTTTTACGATTTCCTGAACTTTTGGCATACGTGTTGAACCACCCACAAGAATAACTTCGTCTACATCGCTTGTGTTCATATCTGCATCTTTGAGAGCCTGTTTACACGGTTCAAGAAGGCGTTTGAAAATATCTTGACACAATGATTCAAGTTTTGCTCGAGAAATTTTCATGCTTAAATGCTTTGGTCCTGAAGAATCAGCTGTGATGTATGGTAAGTTTATTTCTGTTTCAAGCGTAGTAGAAAGCTCTTTTTTTGCTTTTTCTATGGATTCTTTTAGGCGTTGCAGTGCCATTGTATCGTTTTTAAGATTAATACCTTGTTCTTTTTTGAATTCGTCAACAACATAGTCTATTAATTTTTGATCGATATCATCACCACCAAGATATGTATCTCCATTGGTTGATTTTACTTCGATAACGCCATCACTGATTTCTAAAATAGAAATATCAAACGTACCACCACCGAAGTCGAAAATTGCGATTTTGCCGCTTTTTTTCTTATCTGCTCCGTATGCAAGGGCAGCGGCGGTAGGTTCGTTAATGATTCGTTTAACTTCAAGACCGGCAATCTTACCGGCATCCTTTGTTGCTTGTCGCTGAGAGTCGTTAAAATATGCGGGTACAGTAATAACCGCTTCGGTAATTTTTTCGCCAAGATATTCTTCTGCTGTTTGCTTGATGAGGCTTAAAATTGCAGCTGAAATTTCTTGGGGAGTGTATTCTTTGCCTTGGGCCATAATCCCAACATCGCCATTAACTCGCTTCACTATTTTATAGGGCATATTTTTTACTTCATTGAAAATTTCATCATATTTGCACCCAATAAAACGTTTTGCTGAGAATATAGTATTTTCTGGATTAGTAATTGCTTGTCGTTTTGCAAGAGTACCTACAAGTCTTTTTCCGTCTTTTGTGAAGGCAACAATGGAAGGTATAGTATTCGTACCTTCTTTGCTAGGAATTATTTTTGGTTTGCCGCCTTCCATGAAAGCAATAGCTGAATTTGTTGTTCCGAGATCGATACCAATAATTTTCTTTGCCATTCTGTTTTTATCCTTATTTTTAAGGTTAATATTCTTGTGCTTTCATATTCATAATTGTAATGCCTATGGAAGAAAATGTCAATTAAATATGAAAAAAATTTTAGTCAAACCGACTAAGAAATTATGAAAAAAAATATTTCTACAGAGATGATTTAGTTCCCCTTTTTACTTTTTGTCGCATAATTTTAGCCGCCATTAAAAAGCTTTTTTTTGCCTAATTGATGCGGCCTAGCCGGTGCTCAGCTGAGTTTCACTTCGTCTTCACCCCCCAGGCTTTTCATGAAATATTTACAGGAAGCTTTTTCATGATGCTTTATTGAGGCCTGGGGGGCTTGACTTCGTGTTTTCTATTTATGAAAGATTTTTTAGATTAGAGAGTGGTATAGAGGATAAAAAATACTAACCAATCGTACGGAATATACTAAATATACGAATTGCATCAAACCAATACACGTTTTTGATATACAATTTTTACTGTTTATTAATCATTTTCATAGTTTTTTCTATAAAGCTTACTGCTTTCCCAATGTCTAATTCATCTAACAATTCGTTCTGATCCTTGTCAGATGATAGTTTCGATAGTTCCATAAATTTTTCAAGACATAGGGTAAACATTTTCATTAAACGATAATGAACCCTCCCAAGTTTTTCAGGACTTTTCAAAAAACATTTTTCGACAAAATATTTTTTGTCTCTAATAACATAAAGCAAACTGAATTCATTAGCTATATATCCTACTATTTGTTCATAATTATCAGAGTTAATAACGTCTATATCACATTTTGTTTCTTCTATCATATCAGAGGGAATTTTTGATATTTTTTTTAATTTTTTTCTTGTTGCCATAATGCCAAAATTTAGAAGCTTATCTATGTATTGAGTGTTTTTATCATGGACTTTAATTGATGTTAAGAGAGGAGACTCTTTTATTTTTCTTTTTGTAAAGCAATCAGTTGATTTTATGCTATAAAAATTTTGTTTTCTCATTCCTATTAAACGATCGTTAGCTTCCTCAATTTTTGAAGGATCTTTCAAAAAACACGCTCTACCACAATTGTAGAAATCCATCCAGTCAGAAACTGTTTCTTTAGAAAAATCTAAGAAAAAAGAAGGATGAAAACCAAATGCTTTAAGTAAACGTTGTTGAACTTTTGCAGGATCATTAGATTTAATAACTTCGATATCTTTTTTTATTTCATCTGCCAATGAATTATCCATTCCCTGCATGTTTGTATTATTCAGCAAAGGCAAAGAAAAAACTAGTAAAAAAAGATTGAGTAGTTTCATATAAAATTACTTTTTATTATTTAATATTTTTATCTTATTCTCTATTACAATTTTACTCCAGTATAGCATGTATTCTATTTTTTCACAATTTTTATGTATTGGCGTGTCGTTTTTTGTAACAGTGCATCTATTTTCCAGATACATCCCCAATAAACGATCATTAGCTTCATTAAGTGTTTTAATATTTTCCAAAAAACATGCATTGGCAGAGGTTCCAAGAGAATGGTTAAAATTCTGACAAAATGACAAAAACGAAGGGTGAAGGCCAAATGCTTTAAGTAAATGGGTTTGAACTTTTTCAGGATCATTAGATTTAATAGCTGCGATATCATATTCTATGTTTTTTGCCAGATTTTGGTTCATTCCATTAATTGATTGTTGAATACTTACAGACAAAAATAAGGCAATCAGGAGCAAATTTACCGATATGATAGTTTTCATATATATTCCTTTTTTGGGTATTATTCTAAACTTTTATTATTTTTTAATATGCATATTAATTTCAAAAAGTCAATTTCATGTTGCGTTGACATGCTTTCGATAGAAGGCGATTCATTTTTTTACATATTTGTGGTATACTAACACCTGTACAAGCAAATTATATTATTGTAGTTGGGATTTTCCTGAGAAAAAGGGATCCCTATGTTTGAAATTAATCAAAAGGTAGTTTACCCTGGTCACGGGGTTGCTCGCATCAATCGTCTCATTTTTCAAGAGATTGGTGGAAAAAAATCAGAGCTTTATGAACTTAAATTTATCAACAAGGATATAACTATTTTAATTCCCCTTAATAATGTTGCAGCAATTGGTGTGCGTCCATTGAGCTCCAATACTAAAATTGACGAAATTTTTGAGTTTTTAGCAAAACCTGCACAACTAATTAATAATCAGGAATTAAATACAACAAATTGGAGCAAGCGTAATAAGGAGTATCAAAATAAAATACGGACCGGAAGCCTTGAGGAAATTTCTCATATTTACCGTGATCTTAAACATATAGAAATGCAAAAAGAGCTTTCTTTTGGTGAAAAAAATTTGCTTAACCAAACTGAATCTATGCTTTCGGAGGAAATAGCTATTGTTAAAGATTTTGGCGAAGAGAAGGCTTTAGAACATATTCGGTCGATTTTTAATAATATGGTTATTTCTTCGTCTCATATTTCTCAGACACATGTATAATTGCTTATTAATTTATCATTACGGCCATTTATTTTGCTTGCACATAGTAGAATGGCCGTAATTATGAAAAATTCTTTTATGCTAGTTATTTCTGGAGTAACTGCGGCAGGTAAAAGTGGATTAGCAGAACGACTTGCAGCTATGCTTTCAGCAGAAATTATTAATGGCGATATGGGGCAATGTTACACGCCGTTTTCCATTGGTACAGCAAAACCAAACTGGCGCAACTCATCTATTCCTCATCATCTTTTTGATATAATTGATGAGCCGCGAAATTTAACTGTTGTAGAATATTATCAAAAAGTTCAGCAAAAGCTTGTTGATATTTGGCAGCGCAATTGTCTTCCTATTATTGTTGGTGGGTCAAGTTTTTACCTTTCTTCGTTATTTTTTCCTCCTAAAAAGGCAGCACAGCAATCATCGGTTTTTATTAAAGAAGATGATCATGTTAAAGAAGATGATCACGAAAAATTGTGGCAACAGCTCTATGAAATTGACGAGGCTCGAGCTTTACAAATTGGGCGTTTTGATACGTATCGACTGAAACGTGCTCTTGAAATATGGCATACTACAGGAGAAAAACCTTCGATGTATGTGCCGACATACAAACCTATATGCAATGACTTTCGTTTTATATTTTGTATTCGTGAACGGAAGGAACTACATTATCGCATCAATAAGCGCGTTAAGGAAATGATTGATGCAGGATGGATTCAAGAGGTGCAAGAGCTTATGGGAACGGAATGGGAATTTTTTTTACAACGAAAAAAAATTATTGGATATAACGATATTTTGTTATTTTTACATCAGCAAAATCAATCAGACAAAGAGAGAGAAAAAATGATCCATATGATCAGCAAACGAACACGGCAATATGCCAAACGTCAACTGACATTTTGGCGTATGTTATGTAAACGCTTGCAACAACACGATCCTCACAATACTATAGAAACAATTAATTTATCGCATATCAAAATAGACGATTACCTTGTGTCGTTAGTTCAAGAATTAGCAGTGGAGATTGACATATGAGTAATAATGAAAAATGTTATTGCAAAGATAGACATTCTATCGTTATTGATAGACGATTAGCAAGTCGTGTTACATCGTGTGTAGCACTTGGAGCTTTTTTTGTTTTTGCAACTGGGTATTTTATTGGTAAACGACATACAATACAGAATGAACTTGGAAGCCAAGAATCTGCTCTTTTTTCCAATCGGATTCAGTATGTAATTGATGAACCATTCTACACGGCTGAATCACCTATGGAAAAACAAGAGGGCCAAGAAAATACGGTACTTGCAGAAAATGCATAAGCTCATGAAAGGTTAATTAGTATGATTACGGCTATGCGAAAAAAAACAAAAAGTCCTTGGTTTCGAGCTATTCTTTTAATTATACTTTTTTTTATGACTATAGGAGGTTCGTTATTTGTTCCGGGATTATTGCGTCGTGTTACGCAAGTGACGGAAGCGTTTATCAAGGTTAATGGATATAGTATTTCTCCTGCTCATTTTTTGGCACGAGCACAACATGAACACGAACGAATTGAAGCCTTTCGTCAACAATTTGGTAAGCAGTCAGATATGTTTTTGAACATGCTTGGACTTAAAGATCCACAGAAAATGGCGTATGAAGCATTAATACGGGAAGCTCTTTTAAATAATGTAGCTAATAAAATAGGATTACCACTTGATGAAACATTTGTTGTGCAACAACTTCAAAATTCGTCATTTGTATTGCAAGAGTTAACTGATATTGTACCAATTTATGTACTTGATAGAAGCGGTACAATAAATATTACTGCTCTTAGAAGATATTTACAGAATATACATTTGTCTATGTCCGAGTTTGAACGATTAGTGGAGAATGCATTACGACGATTAACAGTTATTGGTTTGATGAATACCATGGTTTATGTAAGTACTGATGAAATACGTGAGCGCTTTGTACAACAATATGTTCCTAAAAACTATAAGGTACTACCATTTACGTTTGAACGATATGTACAAAAATCTCGACAGTTGACAGTATCTGATGAAAAATTAAAGGTATTTTTTAAACAGAAAAATAATGAAAAAAAAATGTATTGGGTGCCTGAAACACGAACTGGTATCGTTTGGGAGTTTGTGCCTGAAAGTTTTGATATTTCAGTGTTGGCAGTGGATATCAAAAACTATTACAACAAGCATAAACATAAAAAGTATGTTCAATCACCGCCGCAACTTAAACTTCGTCGAATTCTTTTAAAAGTTGAAGATGAGACACAAGTTGATAACATTAATAAGAGGGCATTACAATTAAAAAAAGATCTTGATCGTGATCCTTCGTTGTTTGCTCAATATGCCAAACAGTATTCTCAAGATACAAAAACAGCTTCACAAGGAGGTTTATTACCGTGGCACACAAAAAAAGATCTTAAGCCAATTATAGGAACAGCAGCTTTTCGTCTATCAAAAGATGGTGACATTACGGACGTATTACGAATTGATGAAGGATATGAAATAATCCAACGTGTTGAACGTAAACCAAAATCATTTAAATTATTAGATATTGTAAAAGATGATATTGAAAAAATACTTAAAAAGCAGCGTTTTTCTGAAAAATTCAAACAAGTGATAAAACAGAAAGTATCTCGTCAAGCACATCATAAATCACTGAAAGAACTTAAAGAGATATATAATGCACGAGAAATATTTCTTAAGCAAGTTGAACTTGATAAATCACGCATTAGACGAGAATTGTTTAAGCTTAAGAAGAATTCTTTTATGTATTATGTTGATAATGGAAAAGGTTTTGTGGTCTCGCTACAAGATATTGAAAAGTCGCATGCACCAGTATTTGATGTGGTTAAGGATCGTGTGCAAGAAGATTGGTATTATTATCAATCTCGTAACATGCTTAAAGAAGATCTTCAAAAATCTCATCAGCTTGCTCAAGAAAAAAGTTTCGATGGTGTTGCTGCACAATTTAATACACCAATAGAGCACATAGAAAGTCTATCGTTTGAAGATCAAAAAAATGTTGAAATGTGGAGTAAAAAAGGATATCCAGTCGTTGATTTTTATGCAATGCATTATGTTGATGAGATTAAAGTTTTTATGAAAGATTCTGATGGGTTTTTAGTAAAATTAGTAAGCAAAGGTGCCATTGATGAAGAATTATTCGCCAAGAAACGAGATGAAATAGTTCGAAAAATTTATCAAGAGATGCGTGATCGCTTTCAACGTGGATTTGTTGCGTCTTTGCGAAGACATGCTACAATTAAAACTAGTAAAGAATTTAATAACCTACGAAGTATGAAATAATGAAACAAAAAATAGTCGACAAACAACAAATTATGCCTCCAGAAAATGACACGTTTGTAGCAAAAAAACGAGAAGCGTTACAGGTAGCTTTTGCTCAAATTGATAAACAGTATGGAAAAGGTTCTGTTATGTTTTTTGGACAAACTTCTTCAATGCATGTAGATTCTATTTCTACAGGATCAATTTTGATTGATTATGCTATTGGTATTGGTGGATTTCCGCGAGGAAGAATTATCGAAATATATGGTCCAGAAGCATCTGGAAAAACAACCTTGGCTATGCATGCCGTTGCCCAAGCTCAACAAAAAGGAGGCATCTGTGCATTTATCGACGCTGAGCATGCCTTAGATCCTGTATATGCTTCTAACATTGGTATTAATATTGATGATCTTATAATTTCTCAGCCGGATTATGGTGAGCAAGCTTTGGATATTGCAGAAATGCTTATACGCTCAGGAGCGGTTGATATCATTGTTATTGACTCAGTTGCAGCATTAGTTCCAAAAGCAGAACTTGAAGGCGATATGGGTGACGTTCATATGGGGCTACAGGCTCGCTTGATGTCTCAGGCATTACGAAAGCTAACACCTGTGGTACATAAATCAAAGACTATATTAATTTTTATTAATCAGGTTAGACAAAATATTAATACAATGCCTTTTGGTCCGAAAGAGACTACCACGGGGGGCAAGGCTCTGAAGTTCTATGCGTCAATAAGACTTGATGTGCGTCGCTTGGCTTCTTTGAAGAAAAATGATGAATATTTTGGTAATCGGATATCCGTAAAAGTTGTTAAAAATAAAATGGCACCGCCTTTTAGAAAGGTGGAAATAGATCTATTATTCAGTGTCGGTATCAATAAAGAACTTGATTTACTGAATGCAGCTCTTTATTTTAATGTGATTAAGCAAGCAGGGTCATGGTTTTCTTTTGGTGAGAAAAAAATCGCCCAGGGACGCGATCAAACTTTCAGACGGTTTAAAGAGAATCCTGAGCTTTTCAAGGAGATCTATAATGCTGTTCTTGAAGTGATAACACGTAAACATTCTTTTTAAATAAACCATGGAAAACAAAGAAAAAAATGTTATTATAGTGAGAGGGTATTTTGAAACCTAATAAAGAAAAAACGTTACAGCCACCTATTAATGAATTTATTCATGCGTCTCGTGTACAGCTTATTTCTCATGATGGAGAAAATGTTGGTATAGTGCAAACCGAAGAAGCTTTACGTATGGCTCGAGAAGTTGATTTGGATTTGGTTCTTATTGCCTCCCGAGGAAAGGAAGGGGTTCCTGTAACCAAAATTATGGACTATGGCAAGCAACTGTATGAGAAAAAAAAGAAACTTGCTGAAACAAAAAGACATCAAAAGACTATTCAGGTAAAAGAAATTAAAATGCGTCTTGAAATTGGAGAGCATGACTTTCAAACAAAGATAAAACATGCAACCCAATTTTTACAGGATGGTAAGCATGTGAAATTTACTTTAATGTTTAGAGGTCGTGAACACGCGACTATTAAGGAGAGAGGTCCCGTTCTTTTTGAAAAAGTTGAGCAGGAGCTTATAAAACAATATGTTATAAAGCATCTTGCACATGAAAAGGAAACGAAAACAGAT
>SDBT01007140.1_pt1 | contig 18433 bp, 16 predicted proteins | sample 2277101 | NCBI WGS metagenome assembly SDBT01 (sample SAMN10404973, study PRJNA504765) | marine sediment metagenome | isolation source: marine sediment core GS10_PC15, 103 cmbsf | place: Arctic Ocean: Southern Knipovich Ridge | collected 2010
CGCCCTCTTCCTCGCCTCCCGCGGCCAAGTCGAAGAAGCCCTGGGACAACTCGAGATAGGACGAAAGCTGAAACCCGGTTTAACGCCCTACGACGCGGTGAGCATCATCGGCCCCTACGTCAACAACGATCCGGCTATTCTCCACCGCGCTGCAGGTGATAAAGAGACTGCTGGCCGGGCTGTCTCCCGGTATCTTTCGGAGCAACGGGATAGCGAACCCCGTTGACTGCCCGGGGCCGTGAATGGTAATTGTGTCGCTGCCCCAACGTGATTTATCGCTCCCAACCCAACAACCCTTTTACGCGCCTCTTAGCCAGCCTAATCAGGGAGTTCCTAGCCTCAGACAGTAGACCTTTGAACCGGACTCTGAGGTGTTCGCCAATCAAACCTCCTCGGTAGGGGAAGGTTACTCCGTATGGGCCATCGCGCCCCAGCACATATTCCCCGGAATAGCTCGTCATAAGGTGCACCAATGAGGAATCAATCTTTATTTTTTCCAACCGAGTCTCGTAGGAAGAGAATTTTCCAAAGAATTCGTTCTGTACAAAGAAGGCGTTCGTCTGTGTCAATGCAACGAGGTCATACCCCACGCGCGCTCCCAGACGTTTGAGCGCCGATACCGAGGCACCGAAGTTGCTACCGTATTCTGAGTAAAGGTCCACCAGGGCCGGGATCGTCGGATTATATTCACAAACGATGACTCTCGGCTGAAGCTCCTCCACACCTCCCATCAAATGATAATCATCACCGTCTACATCGATGGACAGAAGGTCCGCCGTGTCCGAGACGCCCACCCGGTTCAGTAAGGCCTCGAGGGAATCCGGCCCCTCTAGACGAACGTAGGCATGAATACACACGCAATCATGGCCCTTCGTATTTTGCCGCAACTGGTCAAAGCGGGCTCTGTTTCCTTCAATCAAGATGCCGCGCCACGAGTTCTTCCACAAATTAGCCGTATTCGACAGATGAAACCCATCCCAAGCTCCAAATTCGATGCACAGTTTCGAGGTGGTGCCGATGATGTTGAATATCTTCTCGATGATTCCATCCTCACCGAATTGCGAGTACTTATTGAATGCGAACTTCGTTAGCTTTTCCATCGCTGCCTCGGCCAAGAATCCAGACCCTCATCCATTTTTTCCATGTAAGACTCAGCGAGCGTCAGGGATTTCAGCTTATCCGAGATGACCCATAATGCGGTTGAATCATCACCCATCCCTGGACCGTCTCCCCCATACCATGGTCATCATGCCGAAACGTGACCGCCAGATAGGCGAATACCTCGACTCGAACGTGTGATCGAAACCCATCCGTATCGACGCTGCAGAAAGGTAGTAAGACCACCGCCAAGGCATGTGCCAAAGCGACCAAAAAAAAACCCAACCATCCCGCCCCTCAATGGTCAGGCCATGTCTCCTAAGGAGGTTGGCCAGCTCCAAAGGCGAGTAGCTCCTCTCCGGGTAATACGGGTATTTTGGTCCGAGTTTCCACTTGAGGAAGGTGTGAAAAAGGTTCCATTTGTTGGGGACACTGATCGCTACGATGCCCCCAGGACGGACGACGCGCAGATGCTCACCGAGGAATCCATCAGCAGCAGGAACGTCAAAATGCTCGATGACCCCAACCGAGTAGACGAAATCAAAACTAGCGTTCGCAAAAGGCAGACTCGTCCCATCTCCTCGGACAAGCGCCAAAGTCACGTCAGCCTCTCCCCCCACTCGACGTGACAGCTCTATTGCCGCCGGATCATAATCGAGCCCCACACAATGTGAGTTCTTCCTCTCCCGGCGTAGCTTTGAAAGGACGTAGCCGCAACCGACGCCGACCTCCAGTATCCTTTCCGCGGGCATCGCCAAAGGTTTATGGGCCTCGTGGACCCGATCATAGTATTCGGGAACGATCTCGTAGCGGTTCCAGTTCCAGTTAATATCGCTAGCTATGTCTGTGGCGTTTGATTCACTCATTTTAAATTACAGGTTCGATTCGGACCGGGCCCTGATACGGCCAAACCTTGCAGGCGCGTGCGCACCGGTTCTCCCAACTCTGGACTTCCAAAGCAGAGCGCCGCTAGGTCTTCCCAATCGAATCGGGATCAGTGGAGTAATGCCAAGGCAACTCCAATGCCAACCGGCCGGGTGGGCGCTGGTGCATCCACCCGCCCGCCGTCCTCCGATTATCTGCAACGCGAAAAGCAAGTACGTGATGATTGGGATCGAAGTCGATCTGAAATGGAACGCCCATGCTACAGGAGAGGGAGTAATAGCCACTTCCCAGCAATCGCGGAGGTATTTCAATAACGGTCTTGTAGCGCCCCGGCTCGCGCCGGTCCAGCCGCTCGGGAACTGTGTCAGCATCGCATGTGCTCAGAAGCGCCGTGCCGCCGTCCATGACTTGCAGCAGCACCGCAGCGCCACGCACCACTTTGTTGATATCGTACTCGATCCGGATCCGTACCCCGTCCGCAGTCTCCAGTGTGCCCGTAGCCGGGTTGTCATCGGCGTCCAGCAACTCGATGTGACGCAATTTCATCGCCGCATCCGGGTTAGCAGGTAGTTCGACCGACAAAATCTCGTCTTCGCCCCCCAAATAGAGGGCCACAGCCTGCCTTGCGTCGCCGTCAAAGGATATTCGGCCGTCTTCTATATAAATCGCGCGGGAACACAAACGCTGGATCGCCTCCATGTTGTGGCTCACGAACAAGATTGTCCGTCCGCCGTGCGCCACCTCGCTCATCTTCCCGAGACACTTCTTCTGAAAGGCGGCGTCACCCACTGCCAGGACCTCGTCGATTAACATAAGTTCCGGCTCTAGGTGCGCCGCCACCGAAAACGCTAATCGAACCGACATGCCGCTTGAATAGTGCTTGACCGGAGTGTCGAGAAACTCCCCGATTTCGGCGAAGGCGGCAATCTCATCGAATTTGTGCTTCACCTCCGCGCGCCGCATGCCCAGTATTGTCCCGGCGAGGAACACATTCTCACGACCGGTAAGCTCCATATGAAAACCCGTTCCGACCTCTAACAACGCCCCTACCCGACCATACAGGTGAGCCCGTCCCTCCGTCGGTTTCGTGATTCGCGAGAGGATCTTCAATAAGGTGCTCTTACCCGCCCCATTGCGGCCGATCACTCCCACCACCTCCCCTTCTTCGATGGTGAGCGAAACGTCGCGAAGAGCCCAGAAGAACTCGTTGGCGGGTTGACGTTGTCGTCCGCCGACCAGCCCTGCGGTCAGCGTCCGCATCAAATCCTCACGCAGCGTGCGGTAAACGGCCTGCCGACCTCCGCGACGATAGCGCTTGCCCAAGCCCTCGGCCTCGATCATCCGTGCCAACGCAGATCTCCTTATGAAACTCTAGAATTGACAGCGATAGATTATTGCCATTCCTATCCAGTTTAAACCGACGCTTCTTAGGCCGTCTACTGTGCTGTCATAGGCCGTCAGAAGATCGACGCCATCCGGGGCTCCGGGGCAGCAGTGCTGGACGATCCTTGCCCTCACGACTAGAATAGAGAACATGCTCAGAGGCCGAGACTCGCCCGGCGAAAAACAACATGACGTCCCTGGAGATGAACAAGGTCAGATCCCTAGCGCACGCAGGCCATTCGCAACAATCGAGCCGAGCCGAAGCCTGGCGCTCCGACCGGGAGAATTGTGGAGCTACCGCGACTTGCTCGCCACCCTTGCTCTACGCAATATCCAAATCCGATATAAGCAGGCGCTGCTGGGCAGCATGTGGGCGCTTCTACAGCCGACCTTGGCGGCTGTTCTGTTCGCGGTCGTTTTCGGCCGGGTTCTAGGGGTGGAGGCGGGAGAAGGGGTTCCCTACCTGCTTTTTGCCTACACCGGAATGCTGGCATGGACCTTTTTTGCAGCCATCGTGTCCGGAGCCGCCACCAGTTTGGTCGACAACGCGTACTTGGTGACCAAGGTCTACTTTCCCCGTATTTTGGTTCCGGCGAGCGTAGTCGGATACGCCGGGCTTGATTTGCTGATGGGCGTTCCCATTCTGGCGGTTTTGATGATCGTGCTCCACCATCAACCGGGGCTGGCGGCGCCGGCGGCGCTCTTGATACTGGCTGGGATCATGATCTGCGGATTGGGAGCAGGCATCTTTCTGTCGGCATTGACGGTGAAATACCGCGACTTCCGCTTCGTTATGCCGTTTCTGATTCAGATTTGGATGTTTGCGTCACCAGTGATTTATCCGCTTTCAGCAATTCCCGAGCGCTACCGTGATGTGGTCGCCATCAACCCAATGTTCGGGTTGATGGAAGCATGGAGAGCCCTCGTTTTGAACACCACGGTAGACGGTCGCCGGCTTGCTATCTCTACCGCAGTAGCGGTTATCCTTTTGCTGATCGGACTGGCATATTTCCGACGAGTTGAAGACGAGTTTGCTGACATCGTTTAGCCGTGAGAAAACTCGCCTGCTAATTGACTGCAACGGAATCCGGATTGGGCTCAGAAGAGCGCCGGCGTCACCCGGATGATATCTTCCGCAACCGCAAATGAGGCCTCACTGTGCACCTTCAAAATTTGATCACGGACCTGCCCAATGGTCGGATACCCTTCCGTTCCGAAGCAGCGCGCATCATCAATCAGCAACACATGGCCTCGTTGTCCAACTGCCAAAATGTGCTCCAACGCACGCTGGATGGGCGTGTCTTCGCGGCCTCTTGCGGTAACGCCACCAGAGTAATGTCCATCGAGCCAGAAGAGACATGGCGACATAAGGTGAGGAACGATCTCCCTCAACACCTGGCCGCTATCACCTAAAAGAACCGTCACATGTTCCCATTCCTGAAAAAGGGTAACCGCGCGTTGGTGAAGCGCCTCGTCTAGCTCTATAGAGTGTATGGAGTCGAAATCATCCAAAACCGCGCTCACCATTTCGCCTAGATAGGTTCCGGTCTCCACCATGGTTCGGAGCCCGAATCGCTTTGCGTGCTCCTTCACCACCCGCTGTTTGAAAAGGGGGGGCGGTGACTCCATTGCCTCGTCTCTAGCCCATTTGATCAAACTTCGATCTTCTCGATACACCTGAAGCCACTTATAGGGAGGGAGGTCCTTGATGAAGCGCTTCAGCCGAGGATGAACAAGTTTTGAGACGTTTGCCCTCAAATGCATTGTTTCCGCCCATCGCCTCCCCGAATGGAGTCCAATGGCACTCGGATCCGATGGCCAGATTCAGCGGGATCGCAGGAATGTTGCAGAATGGCTTTCTGACTGGAGCTCAAACCATCACCTTCGGTTGGGCGACCTGCTGCGCCGATTCGGTCTCTCCAAGCTCTCCTCGTGCAAGAGTTTCCGGAGATACCCCCTCGTCGAGTTTCTGTCGGACTTGGCTTTCAATCCAGGCATATGTCTTCGACAAGCCTCCTTCGAGGGATATTTGTGGCTCCCAGCCGAGTAGGTTGCGCAATTTGGAGTTGTCTGAGTTGCGTCCGCGCACTCCTTGAGGGCCGTCGACATGCTTGATTGTGATTTCAATTCCTGCGATTCCCGAAATCAAGTTTGCGAGTTCCCTGATAGAGATCATGCGGTCTTGTCCCAGGTTGAGAGGTTCGGCGTGGTCGGAACGCATCAGTCGAAATAAACCGTCGGTACAGTCGTCGATGTAGCAGAAAGATCGTGTTTGTTCGCCGTCACCCCAGATTTCCACAACGCCCGTTTTTGCCAGTTTGGCGACCGCGACCTTTCGGCACAACGCGGCAGGTGCCTTTTCTCGACCGCCTGTCCAGGTTCCCAGCGGACCAAAAATGTTGTGGAACCGGACAATTCTTGTCTCCAGCCCGTAGTCTTCGCGGTAGTGGATACACAACCGCTCTGTAATCAGCTTTTCCCAGCCGTAGGCATCCTGGGGTGCGGCGGGGTAGGCAACTTCTTCTCTGAGGGGAGTCACTTGAGCATCCGTCTGCAAATGCTCTGGGTAGACACAAGCTGATGAGGTGTACAAGAGACGCTCAACCCCGTTGTTGTGCGCCGCCTCCAAGGTGTGAATGTTGATCAGAGCGTTGTTGTGCAGGATCTGAGCATGGTGACCGGAAATGAATCCCATCCCCCCCATGTCAGCGGCAAGGGCATAGACTTCTTCGATGTCCTTCGTGGCCTCGAGACAGCTCTCCCAACGGCGCAGATCGAGAAGCTTAAGCTCATCGGCTTCCGAGGGTGAATACATGGTATTTTTTGTGTCCACTCCCCTTACCCAATACCCACGCTTTTTCAGAAATGCCACAAGATGGTGACCGATGAAACCCCCAGCACCTGTGACCAGTACTCTTTTCGATGGCATAGCAATCCCTTTCAGAACAAAGTTTGCCCCCTTAACGTCGAGACCACCGTTGCACATTTGAGCGGGATCTAAACAATTTTGGAGGCACCAAACTGTGCATCTTCATATCCATGAAATTGTTCAGCGTATTTGTCCTGATCGACCGGAGCATAGGGTGCGAATGACTCCCTACGCACTGGCTGGCCGATATCGAAGATCCAGTAAAGATCGGCGTTGCCGTAAAACGCAGCCCACAACGAAAATGAGCTTGGCGGTCCGATAATTGCGTCGCAACGCGCCAAGGAGTAGAGATCCACCACCGGGTCCCGTCCTCCGATGGCACATGGAAGGTCTTCAAAGGCTTCTTGGTGTTGCTCCACGTCGGAGCACACCAGGAAGTGCACCCGCTCGTCGGGGTAGAGTTTACGGATTTCCCTCATCTTCTCGACGTACTGTTTGGTCTCGTAGTAGTAACGCCCCTGGTTCTTGTCGGTCAGGAAATCACCCTGTCGGATGTGCACTCCAATGAGCCGGTCACAGCCCTCCCGTGCCCTGCTAACCAGCTTGTCGATCTCTTCCAAGTACTCCGCTTGAGGAGTGAAGTACTCTCGAATCACTTCAGCCTGTGGCTCGATCCCGCCGGGAGGACCGCACCACTCGAGCTCATCAACCGGAGGCACCATAATCCGCCATCCTTGTACGAAAACGAACCAGGCGCCTTGTATGTTTTGTAAGAAATCGTCATCCAGAAATAAACTCTCGTCCCAGTCGAGCGAGACGATACGCACTCTTCGAAACCGGACCCCACTTCGAACGATTAGCCGTGCCGAATAGTACGCCACATGAAATAGGAAGCGACGGAACCACCTCCCAGCCTGCCATCGGAACCGTCTGGGGGGGTACCGACACAAAGGATCCTGGCTAGTCCCCACGAATAGATGTGCGTATTCGTCTAAGCTCAGGTTCATGACCGAGAGTCCGGTTCGCTCGGAAAAAGCGATGAAGGTCGCATACTGCAACAATCGGTTGCATAACTGACCGGGTTTATATGCAATGACGAACATTTTCAACGACCGTCGTGACTCCGCACTAGCGCTCTCACTTCACTTCCCTCCGAAACGGCCGGCTAGCCAGAAAAGGGTTCCAGCCAGAGTGGCGGCATCCAGAACAATCAGTAAAAAGGCGGCACCCACCACGTGGAATGGATTCAGGGTCGCAAAAGGAAATGTACCCCGTTTTTGCCAGCCCGCCTTTAGCGCTCGTGCGAGCCACCAAGCCGCTAGGGTGGCCAAAGCCAATGCAACCGAGCCCATTTTCAGAGCTAACAGAACGATTAGTGACATGACGATGTATTGACGAGCAACGCCAAAGTGCCAGTAACGGGCTCTGCCTGCGGCCAGGTTGGCTTTTGAATAGAGAGCAAACCGTTTGAACGTTGACACCACGCTCGGGGCCGTTTCCCAAAGGACCTCGGCTCTCGACGCATAATCCACTGCGAATCCTCCAGCCAGGAGGCGCTCGATGAAAATGAGGTCCTCGCTCGCTCGGTAGGGTGGAAATCCGTTGCCGTTCTCGAATACCTCACGCCGAATAGCCATGGAGAATGCGACCGGGCCACGAATCCCTCGTTCCCCTGGAGGGGGGACGTATGCGACCGCTGCACACCTTCGGAAGAAAGTGTCACAGGTCGGTGTGTAAGAACCGAAAACCACGTCCGCTCGGGTTCGCTCCGCAGCAGCCGTTAGCTCCTCAAGCCATACAGAGTTCGGCTGGCATCCGCAATCCACCAGAGCGATCCAGCCGCAGCGTGCATGACGCACCCCTTCATTTCGAGCTTCACCGGGGTTGAGACGATCTCTCTGCAGAACTCGTAGCTCCAGCTCATTTATGAACGACTCAGCCCGCTCTACCGTACGATCGTTGGAACCGGCGTCCACAATCAGCACTTCGCGAGGCAACAGCGTCTGTCGCGACAAAGCACTCAAAACAACCTCAACGGTCGTCTCTTCGTTGAATGCAGGTATTACCACTGAAACATCGGCAACCGCAGGCTTCGTTCTTGCGCCAGATTGGACTTTCGACCCTCGCCGGACAACTGCAAGCATTGGAAAGGTCCTCGTGCGCTAACCACTCTCTGGGCTGTGCCGCAACCACCGTCGCGCCATACCATACGAACGACTACTTCCGAAGAGACAGTAAAGGAACTTGTGCAGCATGACGGGGCGAGCCAGAAGCTCCGGGTAAAATCGGAGAGCGCGGAGCGCCATCGCGACGGCCTTTCCTGGCCGCCCGCCTCGATGGCAATAGCCACCGCTCGCAAAGTACATATTGGCCATCGCCTTTCGCCGCTGACGACGAATCCCGTCAGCCAAATCGGGAGTCGAAAAGTACTTTCGATACATATATGAAAGCTCCGGAGTAACTTGCGCCTCTTTGGAGACCGTGTTCGACTCGGCATGAAGACGATAGGTGGAGAAAAGCTCGGGGAAGTATTCGATTCTATATTGGATGCCCGCACGTAACCAGAAGTCCCAGTCCATGAAGTAGAGGTAGAAAGGATCGAGCGCACCTATGCTCTCGACGACTCGACGACGTATGAAAGCAGAAGGCTGCGGGATTGGATTGTCGCATTCAATCACGAACTGCCCGTAGTCGAAGCTGCCTTCGCCTTTCGAGCGATGGAGAGGCCGCCCCCCGGCGTCGGTGAACAGCGTGTCTCCAAAAACGATCGAGACCTCCGAATGGCTCTGGAGGTAAGTGACGGCTTTAGCGATCGCACCCGACAGAAGCGTATCGTCGGAGTTGAGCCAGGTAAGGATCTCACCTTTGGCCAACTCCCAACCCCTGTTGATTGTAGCGGTCTGACCCCGATTGGATTGCGACAACCACCGAATCCGGTCGCCGTAGCTTTCGAGGATGTTGCGTGTCTCGTCGGTTGATCCATCGTCGATGACGATGTACTCGATCTCGGAGTAATCCTGCGCGAGAACACTCTCAATCGCTTCTTTGAGAAATGCCGCCTGATTGTAGGCCGGGGTGATAATTGATACAAGGGGCCTTCCCGATCTCACCATGTGCTGACTCTGTGCACTATCCCAATCAAGCGTTACACCCGCGCAGGAACCGGTAGCGGAGCCACTTTGTCGCCCTTAAGGCGTCGGTGGGAAGATACCAATTCTTCGCAGATGTCTTGCAGGTTCCTCGTTATATTCCATGATGGATAGTGCGACCGAAATTTCCTCATGTCGCTTATGTAACAAATGTGATCCCCTATCCGATTCCGCTCGTCAAAACATCGCTTGATGGGTGTCCCTAGAATATTTTCGAAAATCTCGAGGCATTCCAAAACCGAGGCACTGTTCGCCCGGCCGCCACCCAGGTTGTACACCTCCCCCGGCCGCGGATCCTTGGCAAATGCGTCGAAAGCGCGCACGACATCGATACTGTGAATCTGGTCGCGCACCTGTTTGCCCTTGTACCCATAAATGGTGTACGTGCCCTCAGCAACAGCAACCTTGGCCAGATAAGACAGGAATCCATGAAGTTCCACACCCGAATGCGCCGGGCCAGTCAAGCATCCTCCACGGAAAATCCCTACCTTCATCCCGAAGTAACGCCCATATTCCTGAGCGACTAGATCAGCCGCGGCCTTGGACGCGCCGAACAAGCTATGGAGTGACTGATCGATCCGACAGGACTCGTCTATCCCATGGTGATCCTCGGACCTGGCAAACTCATAGCGCTTGGGCAACTCGACAAGTGGGTACTCATTCGGTGTATCACCGTACACCTTGTTGGTACTCATGTGGATGAAGACCGCATCCGGCGAGTACCGACGCGTCAACTCTAAAAGGTTGATGGTGCCCACCGCGTTGACGTCGAAGTCAATCAAGGGAATTTCGCGAGCCTTGTCGTGAGACGGTTGTGCTGCGCAGTGAATAATGAGGCCGAACGGCTCCGCTTCGAACAAAGCCATCAGAGCACTTCTATCGCGAATGTCCACATTGACCGGCTTGAACGATCGCGTCTGCTGTTTCAGACGATCAAGGTTCCAAGTCGTATCAGCCACACAGCCGAAAAATTCGCGTCGCATATTGTTGTCGATACCCGTGACCTCATACCCTACGCCGTCGAAATAAAGGACCGCCTCAGAACCGATGAGCCCGCTCGAACCTGTTACCAACACTCTCATTAACCTATTCCTCGATACTTATTTCGGAGTGTCCAACAAGCCTGCTGTGGAGGAGAGCTTAGGCGCTGAATGGTGGACAACCTGGACCCAAAAACAAAACCTAATTGCATCATCATCTCAACTTGCTAGGGCCTTCAAACCCCATTTGATCTTCCGGAGCCAGCGAGGGTAGACGGATCGGCACGAAGGCATCAGGGGATATGGAACGGGTCGACCAGCCTGGTTTCGGCTCACTTGATCTTCAGTAAGATGCTCGAAGCAGAAAGCATACTCTTCGACCATCCTTTCGATGGTGTATTGTCTGCAGGTTTCCCATATGGCCCGCCTCATCTTGTAGAGACACGATCGGTCCTTCGCAAGGGTTTCGATTCGATCGGCAAAACCCTCGCAGTCACCAATTGGCAACAAAAAGCCGTTCACCCCGTCTTGCACAATTTCAGCGTTGCCACTAGCCGTACGGGTCACGACGGGAACAACTGCTTGCGCCCCGGCCTCCAGAAGTGCGACAGGCAGCCCCTCGCTGTCTGAGAAGAGCACAAATACATCAAGCTCCGAGAGCCGCTCCATCACCTCGTGCGTCGGCAACCAGCCCCAAAACCGCACGAGGTCGGAAACTCCTGCTCGACAGAGCTCGCTCTTCAGATGGTCACGAAGTGATCCGTCTCCGACCAGATGGATTGAGACTGGGACCCCACGCTCTTTCAGGATGCTTGCCAGCGGAACAAGATCCAATAGTCTCTTCTGTGATTGCTCGAGACGCCCGACGTACCCGACTTTTAATTTCGCGGCCGTTTCGTCGCTTTCCAGTCGCCTTTCAAGGAGTTCCTCTGACAGCGTTGGCACGCCGTACGGGATACCGCGGACTCTAGCTGTAGGGACCCCACCGTCGTCAACGATCTTTCGAGTAACCTCCTTGCTGACGCCTACCGCACAATCGATCAAGGGCCCGTAGTGGCGAAGGGGAGCGTAGAAGGCATTGTTGTCCGCATGCGCGATGGAAACCGTCGCGATTCCTGAACTCAAGAGCGGAAGCGCCAGCCAACCGGCATCGAGAGAAATCGAAATCACGTACACGTTTGTGCCTTTTTGGCGGGTCCAAGCCGCTAGCCGTTCGCCACGCTCTTCCGGTAAGTGGTGCCCCTTCCATATATCTTCCAGAACGGGTATAGCGAACGATGACAGTGTGTCGACCACCGAGCGGTGACCGCCTGGCTTCGTGACAACAGAAACGCGCCATCCGAGCTTTCTTAGACCACGGCACAGATCAACAAGGAAGGTCTGAGCGCCGCCGGTAGGTGCTGTCGTAATGGTTGTATCGACGATAGTTATGTCCACGGTTCCCAGCCTAGACGAAGATCAAAGTGTTTCTTGTCTTCCTCGGAGTCATGAAGACAAACCTCGCCTTCGTCATTTCTCGAGCCATAGCGAATTAAAGCAACGACCGTGCCAATCCAAGCTCCCAAAAGTCCTGCTCGGCACGTCGTGCCGCGTCAAGCCAGTCGGGAACGAACCCAATGTCTCAATCGGAGATCGCGAGAGGCCGCTTGCGCGCTGCTGTAACCCTGTGGGCGATTCCCCTCGTTTTGAAAATGGCCTCGTCAAGGAATTGGGAATGGGAATCTTCGATGAGATCCTCACCTCTAGCACCCTAGCTGGCGCGGATACCTTCGTAATCCCATCAGAAGGTCTTCAACCAGCCCAGGTTTCTGAGACCTTCATAGCAAGCCGAAGCGAGAACCGAATAGCCGGCTGCCAGCGGGTGTCCTTCAGTATCGGATGGATAGATGCGGTGTTTTTCCTCCAAGGCTCGGGCAAGGTGAGGCAAAGTATCGACATAAGCGATTTCTTCCTCTTTGCATGCAACGGTCAATTCGAGCCGAGCGCGGCGCTCCATATCGATCAGGCGCCGGAACGTCGGGTTTTCCCCGCCGCTACCTGCCAAGGCTGCTTCCTCATAGACGGTTTCCTTCGTTGGAATCAGCAGGATCATCAGGTGGGTGTTGGCACCATCGGCAATTTCCTTCATTCTTCGAAGTAGATCGATGGTTATGCGCAAACCGTCGGCGATTCTCGGGTCGTCGAGATCCAAAGCGAGGAGCCGATAGGAGGTAGTAAAAACCGTGCAAACGTCGGGATCCTCAGAGATGGCACCCTGTTCGGGATTTTCTTGAGCCCAGGCCTTTGCCACCTGGTACCAAGCGTCCGAGGTATCTGGCCACAGTTCGGAACGGTCTAGCAGCCGACCGAGAGCCGAGTGTCCCCGTAGCCAGATATGATATTGCATCGGATTGCGAAGGCCATATCCCCCAGGAAGCTCTTTTCCATATTCCACAGGCGCTTGGCTCGTGGCTCAATCGAGTCTTCGAGCAGGCACTCTGGCGTTGGTCGTAGCCGCAAGTCGCCGTAGTTTTCGGTTGTGTATACCATCCGATAGGCGTCCCAAAGATCGTTTCCAAAATACAGTCCGACAACAATCACACGGGGTCTGAGCATGAGCGCTTTGTCCAACAAGACCCGGTAATGAACCGAACCATATCCGCCCATGCTCATCTGGTAGACGCTCTGGTTCAAAAGCCTTCCGAGCTTCCGGGGATAGGCCTTCTCCCGGCTCACATTGACGCCCCACGTCTGGGAATCGCCTATCACGACAGCTTTGGAACGTTTTGGAACGGTGGCGTTCCGGAAGCCTTTGGCATCGTGACCGGCGGCATAGGAGCGCATACGCCGGCCCAGTGAATTGTCTGGAACGATGTCCCGCTCGAGGACAATCCTTTTTCGGGTTTCTAAATACTCGATTGTGCGCAGAGCCAACTCAGCGACAAGAAGGACGGTACATACCCAAAACAAGAAGACCGTGCATTTTCGGATCATGACCTTGGTATCTGGTGCCTTGTGTATCGTGTTTCGTCGTTCTTTGCACCCGAATGTAATCGGCGGCGGCGAACGACGTCCTCAATCGTCAGCAAGAGCTGGAATTCCTCACCAATTTGCAGTGTCACTTGTTTGAAGCAACGGATGTGCCAACTCTCCGCTGAAGAACAATTTGCGGTGGTAACCTCGTCGCCACCTTCCGTTGAGATGAGTGTTTGAGGGGAGTTTCCTACACCAAATTCGGATGCGTGTGGGTTCTTCCCTACGAAATTGGTCGTTTGGTGAAAACCACTTCTTTGAATGTGACTAGCAAGCCAGTGATTCCAAAAAACTTCTTCGCCTAGCGACAGGCTGGCAAACTCTATTGATGGGCAATTTGTCTCTATCAAGGTTGCTGGCAAACGGTTTTCCGGCATTTGTTATGCATACTTGTACCGCCCTGTCGCCCAATGCGCTTGAAATCCGAGACTCGACGAGCGACTTCGGCCACGTCGCCGACGCCACCCACTTCACCGACCTTCGGCCATCGTACCGCCAGGTGCGCCTGCTGAAAGGAGAACAAAGGGGGGATCTCTTTGGCACCGCGAACGTCAAGAAGAACGAAAACCCTTGTGGTGTTCTCAATCGCACTGGCGCTCCTCGCTTCCTATTTGTTGATTCTCCCTCTATTTCGGCCGAGGGGCGTCTTTGGATGGGGGCACTATCGGATAGTAGACGTCGCGCTCGGCATGCCGACTGTGATCGCCGCCATTCTCCTCACCATCGCATTTCTTCGAAAAACTTCTTTCGTCCGCAATTGCCTTCAGAAACTCGCACTGGTAATTACTTCAATCCTTTTCACTTTCCTTGTGGTTGATGTCTTCAACCTGCTTCTTCTCGAAAGCATCTGGCAGGAAGGGTCGCCATGCGACGTATGGTTCGATGAAGCCGGTGTCACACGACGAGACAACTTGCCCCACGAGCGTCTCGGGTTCGTGAGGAAGCCGTTCCTTTTCTGGCGGGGGCCAGGACAAGACGACATGGAAGCCATTTACCAAACCGACGAGAACGGCTTCCGGAATCTACCCTATCAGGGCAATGGCGACCTGGTTTTCGTCGGAGACTCGTTTACTGAGTCCGCGAGTTTGCCTACGGATCTGACCTTCGTGAAGCGCGCCTCCAGAGCTCTTGACTTGACCGCAGTGAATCTCGGCCGAGGTGCCTACGGACCCCAGCAGGAGCTCCTGGTGCTGAAACAGCTTGCCCCTCGCTACAAACCAAGGTTCGTAATCTGGCAGCTTTTCGAAGGGAACGACTTGGCTGATGCCACGAGATATGCCTTTTGGAAAGATCAACAACCACGCGAATCACTCAAGCTCCGCATCACTAAGGCCTCGTTGTTTGTACGCTTGCTTTCGCTTACTCAGCGCACCAAGTGGATGACAAGACGCCCGTTCCGAATAAGCGGTGGACAGCTTGGAGAAATCTACCTGGACTACCCCGCCCAGCCAGATCAACTCCGCCGACACCCGAGAGGTTTTGAGGAGACGCTTGCCGCACTTCGAGAAGGATTCAGGTGGGCGAGCTCCGCCCAGACAAAAATGCTGATTGTTTTCATACCTGTGAAAGTGCGAGTTCTCGGTCCGTACGTACTCTTCAGAGATCCTTCTGACAGCGACTACTGGCTACCGAGTCCGGTCGATGAGCGTTCCGATTTCGGACGAGCCCTCGAATCCGTCGCTCTTCAGGAACAATGGTCTTTCATCGACATGACGGGGCGGCTACAGCAGCAAGCCAAGCTGGACAACAGAAAGCTTTACGCTTCTAACAAGGATTCTCACCTTGGAATCCAAGGGCATCATGTTGTTGCACAGGAGTTGGTTGACTGGATCCACTCGAATTTTGAATTCGTTGGTACCACCACGAAGTCGACACGTTAGGTTCACATTGTGCCGTCAGGCCAAGCGCGAGTCCGCTTTCAGCACCATGTGCAAAGTTGGTAGCCCAATGAGGAAAACACCGTGAAAAACCAGGAGCTATCGAGGCGGCCCCTTGTTTCGATGGCCGTCGCAGCAACCTCCTGCGCCACCCTTCTCGCCGCGTACGAGATTCTCCTTGTACATCGTCTGTGGGCTCTCGAGTCGGGTCATGTGTTCTTTGTAGTCCTGTCCTACTATATCCTCACGGTTCCTCCCGTCTGCCTATGTGCACTCCTCGCGAGACGATTAGCTATTTGGAGTCAGAGTGTCCACGCAAATCACCTAGCTCTGAGTGTCCTAATTTTCTGCTATGTCTATTTCTTTTTGGGAATGTTGGTCAACATTCATATTCTGCCTCACATGACCAGCCCCATCAGCGTGATGGGCAATGTATTGTATCTGAGTCTTTCTCTACTTTTCGCGCGTGCCTTGTATCAAGCGCTTAAGTCGAGGTTTCCCTGGAAGTGGGACCTTGTCCTCTCCACCGCCATCATCATGGCCGTCGTTTTCTATATGCCACCGTCCGCCTTGAGTCCGGGAACCCGGGACAAGATACCAACGGCAAGGGATTCGCGCACTCAAGCTCCAAATGTCATCCTCATTCTGATAGATGCGTTGCGTGCCGATCATGTTTCTGCGCTCGGGTATCACAAGCTGACCACGCCGAACATTGACGAATACGCACGGAAGGGAGCCTCTTTCGAACGCGCCTATTCGCAGTCCGACTGGACTCTGCCATCCGTCGCATCGGTTTTCACTTCGCTACTACCCGAGTCTCACGGTGTAATTAAAATTACAGATGGATTGCCTTACGACAAACCCATACTTACTGAAACGCTGAAACGGCACGGCTATCGTACGGGGATCTTCTCTGCTAATCATATCGTCTCGCGAGAGCGCGGCTATGCGCGAGGAGCGGATACGATATATAGGCCCGAGAATGTTCCTCTGAGAGATCGTCTTGGCATTACAAACATTCTAAATCGCTTAGGTCTGTTCCAACTGGTGTCACACTTGCCTGGACTGCCAGAGAAACAAGAGGTGGGCAACTGGCAGATTGAAGACGACCGCCTTGTGCTGGATAGGGCTCATGACTTCATTACCGCTAGCGACGATTTTCCCTGCTTTGCTTACGTTCACCTTATCTCACCTCACGCTCCCTACGAGCCGCCGGAACGCGACCGAAAGCTTTTTTGCCCAGGGTGTAACGAAGCGGATTATGCGCTAAGCCGCAAAGACTTCTTTCGAAATAGCTTCACACTGGAAGAGACAGAGGCAATGGTGAACCTTTACGATGCGGAGATACATTACAGCGATCGGATAGTCGGTCGTTTCCTTGAGCGCGTTTTGAATAGTAGTAGGGGCAGAGAAACCGTTGTGATTATCACCTCGGACCACGGGGAGTCTTTTAACGATCACGGGCCTTTTTCCCATGGAAACAATTTATATGAAGAAGAGATCAGAGTTCCTTGGATAATCTACTACCCACAGAAGATCCAACCGGGAACAACAATAGACATTCCTGTAGGGACTATAGACATATACCCTACCCTTCTGGAGTTATCAGGTGTGCCGGGGGAAGAGCGACTACAAGGAGTATCTCTGGTTCGGCTGATGCGAGGAGACCCCGATGACACGGAAACAAGGGAACCGATAATAGCGCAAAAAGACCGATCACTCTATTCATTGATCGATGAGAAATACAAATTGATTGGACTAATCAGTTCGAAGCCGCAGTTCGAGCTTTTCGATCTCAAATCGGATCGATTGGAGAAACAGGACATATATGAAAACCAGGATTTCGCACAAAAAATGCGCACAAAACTCGAACTCGCTATAGAAAGAGCAGGAAAGGGAAAGGGAAAAAACATTGCAGTAGAGATGACAGACAAGCAGAGAGACAACCTAAGGGCGCTCGGATACGTACAATAAATCCTTAGTGAATATGTATTTACCAGCCCGACATTCATGGTTGCTCCGGGCCGACTCACCGGGTAGCTCAATCGGCCGCTCTTCACTTGCAGAGATATGGAACACCAATTGCACCTGCCGCTGGGGGGCTTTAGGTCCCTACTGCCTTCAATGGACACGAGTGACATGTCATTTGAACGGGTGCAAAGATACGGGAGTCTCTAGGACATGGATTTCGCAATAGCGGTTTTGGTGGCTTCAGGAGTCAACCTCGGCATCCTCGTCTTTTTGCAGAAGCGCTACGATCCGTCGGTCTACCGCATCGTGGCATTGACCTATCTGGGAACCCTCACGTTGCGCTGTCTTCTGGCCGTTTTTCTATGGTTCCAACAAGATGACATGCAATTTACCGCTTTGTTCTGGGGAGATTCAGGCACTTACGACGCATTCGGAGCCGCGGTGGCCGAGGGATGGAGGCAAGACGGAAGTGTCACATCATGGTCACAGACCTTGGAAGGCAAGGTTAACAGCGGATTCATTTACGTCGTTGCCGCTGTCTATTATCTATTCGGTCACAACACCTTATTGATGCAGTTTCTCAATTGCACCATCGGGGCTCTCACACCGATAGCCATCTTCGAAATTGCATTACTTCTTTATGATTCACGGGTCGCCACCCGTGCGATGCTATTGAGTGCTTTTTTTCCTCAAATGATCTTCTGGTCCGCCGCGCTCTACAAGGACGCGGCGGTCATGCTCTGCATTGCACTCGCTATACTCGCTGCACTGCAACTGAAACAGCGATCCGGACTCGTGTGGCTGTTTATTTACGTGGCAGCAGCAGGCGCGCTCGTCTGGTTACGGTTTTATATCTTTTACGCAATCATGGCCGCGTCCTTAGCCGGTCTTCTCAGCAGTCACCGTCGCGGCCCTCTGTTCGGCCTCATGTCCCAGGTTGCCTTGGTTGGGAGTGTGATATTGCTGCTGCTCTACACCCCAACCGGACGGGAGATACAGGACCGGGCTCGCTTCTTAGATCTCCAACAGCTTCAGAATGCTCGTAGCGACTTGGCCGTGCATGCAAACACCGGTTTTGCCTCTGACGCTGATGTTTCAACCCCACTTGGCGTGCTTTCAACGCTGCCCATTGGCGTAATGTATTTGCTCTTTGCTCCTTTCCCATGGACCGTTGGCAGTGTCAGACAGGTACTCTCCTTGCCCGATGTA
>SDBT01007141.1_pt1 | contig 18432 bp, 17 predicted proteins | sample 2277101 | NCBI WGS metagenome assembly SDBT01 (sample SAMN10404973, study PRJNA504765) | marine sediment metagenome | isolation source: marine sediment core GS10_PC15, 103 cmbsf | place: Arctic Ocean: Southern Knipovich Ridge | collected 2010
AGGCAACTCCACTTTCATCAGAGCAGATGGCAGGCGAACCCACCACATTCATCGCAGTAGTACAATAATTATCACTATCCCCATTACATCCTGTATCCGCAGCCCCACCGCAGGTCTCCAGATCGTCATCGCACACCTCAGTCGCCCCCGGGTAGGATGTTGCGTCAGCATCATCGCAGTCCTCGGTCCCGTCACAAGTTGTACCAACGCCCCAATCATCGCCGTCACCATCAGCACAGTCAGTGCAATCGCTCCAGACATTAATGAGAACATCATCGCAGTCCTCGTCAATGTCGCAGTCAGTGCCCCGGTAGGTATCCCCGTCACTGTCCGCACAATTGGCACAGCCGGCTGCCGTCCAGTTATTGGCATCATCATCGCATTCGTCCGGGCCGTTTCGGGTGGTATAAGCATCGCAAGCTACATAATAGGTATCACTATCACCATCCAAGCAGGATGTGCAGGAATCCCAGTTATCCACGTCATCGTCATCGCAGTCCGGGCCGGCGGAACAGTGTTCTCCGTAGGTGTCACCGTCATCATCAATGCAGGTTACTGCCGGTGCCCCCCCGTCATCGCCGCAGCTGAGCGTCCAGGCAGCTATCAGGATAGCTGCAACCACTGTCAAAAGAGCCGTTTTCTTCATTTCTTACCTCCTTTTTAGTTATAGATTACAGTGTCAGAAGCATAAATCTTCCCCCTTGTTTTGTCAAGCTGAAAAGGCGGTTGGGGAAGAGAATCTTCAACCGCCTTTTCTGTTTCAGTGATTCTTGGGGACGTCTATGATTTTAGGCTTTATATTTGACCCCCGACCCTCTCTTTTATTATTCTCAGCCAATAATCTCTTCAATCGGAATTGAAAAATCACCTTCAATAATCCTTTGACTTCCATCTTTTAATATCAACGTGCATTGAACAGAACCTACTAATAAGCGTTGCATTTCGCCTGTTTCCTCAAAAGAGTATATGGTTAGATAGCTATCACTCTCGTACGAAGCTACCATTTGTTCAGAAGAATCAGGGGGATTATCATAATTCTCGAAATAGAATACAAATACAACTTGTCCCCCCTGCATGCTAATAGGTAATTTAAGTCCTCCACGAGGAATATCCTTCACATTATTATGTCCTCCATCCCATGCATCATAACTAAATCCTATGGTATCTTTATTATTTGGATTTTGATAACTTTTTTGTGTTGCAGAAAAGTATAACAAGTAACCAGAAAAACCACCATAACTACCTAAGGCATTAGGGTCTTCAAAATTATATGTATCACCATGACTACCATCAGCATTGACAATCCTAATCGTAGCGTAGAATCCCTTTTTTGCGTTTTCCGTGTTTCCACAGGATAAAATACTTATAAAAAGTAACCCAAAAATAATTATAAATATTTTTATTTTCATATATACCTCCTTATCATTATTTAAACTCAAGAAAAAAGTCTGAAGGGGTCAAGTCAGCTCTTGACCTTTGCTTATACTTGATAGAACAACTTGAACACGCTTTCCCAGCTTTTTGTCTTCAACTCGAAAACGCTTCATCCTCTGGGAAAATAGGGACAGCGACTGATTTACTAAAATTCAACCTGCGGCCTCATTTGCTCATTTGTCAATAATAAAGATTCGACCACTACCCAAACTGATCTTCCTTCATCGCTTTAATAAGCAATCCATGATCTCGTCGTGGGAGTTGTTATCCATGGTACAATTGATTAATCTCATGGTTTCCTCTTTATCTTTCTCGAGCCCTTCTTTACACTTTTCCACACACTCCTCCACACTTTTCGGACCCTTCTTAAATTCCTCAAATATTCTATACTCGGACCCCTTTTCGCAAGCGGCTTTACAGGTAGCAGCACCATCACCACAGCTTAGTATCAATCCAGCCGTGATGAGAGTAGCGGAGATTACCACTGCCCATACTGTTCCTTTTCTTCTTTTCATTTTCTACCTCTTTTTTATAATTTCTTTGAAAATTCAGGGGGACAGCGCCCGTTTTATCTTCAATTCAATCTGCGGCATCATTTGCTCACTTGTCAAGATCAAAGATTTGACCCCCGACCTCCATTTAAAAATATTTGCTTTTTAAATACATAAACTAGCATATTTAGCAATCATATTTGTTAATAAAATAAGAAAAGGATCTATTTTGCCGTCTTGCTATTTCTAAAGAAAAATGATTCAGAATTTCCGTCATAAAATCTATTTTTGAATCATATTTCTTGGGCATTAAATTATTAAATTGCTCTTTAGTAGTGGTGTCTGTCGTCTTAAAAGAGCGCACCCCAACTTTTTTAGCTCTTATATTGTCTAATCCAGCAAGGTACCAGCTTTCTATTTCCTCTATTACCAAAATTATTCTATCTTTATTGATGTTCTTAATTTTTATTTGTATTCTTTGTTTCTTTTTCGTTATACATGGTGCACTGTTAAAATCCTTCGTGTAAATATAGTCAGCACGCATTGCTTCAATACTTTTAAGGAATTTAATAACTTCTTTATTTTTCTTTTGTGCATATTTCCATGGAGTTATTGAATCATATTTTTCTTCAAATTTAGGCCTTATTATTCTCTCAAAAAACCGTTCATCATCATTTCCTTCAACAAGAATGAATAAACGTTTATAGCTCATATTTATAACTCCAGTAAGTTTTGAACATAAAGTTCTTCAATCCCCATTTCATTCTTTAAAAATGTTTTTATCTCTTTTTTCTCGCTCGGTTTGGAGATAGAGGAAAAACCTTCTTTGTCACGAGAGACGAGTAGGATATTTCCCAAATCTGCATATTTTACTATTTCAGGATTGTGAGTAGTAATAATAATCTGTTTTGTCTGTGAAGCATCCTTCATCATGTCTATTATTTTAGAAATAAGGTAAGGGTGTAGATTTCTTTCAGGCTCTTCAATAATACATAACGGCTTTCTTTCAAAATACAAAGCGACGATTAAAGCAGTTATATTTATTGTGCCATCAGAAAGCAAGGAAGCGGGCAAGTACTTTTTAAAATATTTTTCTTGTATTTTAAAGAGCATAGACTTATCAATAAATTCTTCTATATCCAATTTATTTACGAAAGATAAAAGGTCTCTTACTAAATTATAGAATTTCCTCTCTTTATCTTCATTTTGTAAGATATTATTGAGAGGAATGGCTAAATTACTCCCGTTCTCTTCTAAAAAAGCTTTTCCAGTCATTAAGGCAGCTTTTTTAGCTAGTCTGGGGTCAAAATTATATATTGAAATGCCTCGGAAGAAACTAATCATATCGAAAGGCATAATGAAGAAGCCAGTCTCAAGAAGAGAGACATTTGTTTTCAATTTCCTTTCAAATAAAAGAGATGGTAAAAAATGTTCTTTTTTTATCGACACTCCCTTTGGTTGCTTAAGACTAAATGTAATTTTTCCTTTATTATTAGTAAAGTTAAATTCACCTTTACCTATTGGGTGTTCTTTTGGTTCTTTTTTTCCTTTTTGACGTTCTAATCTTACAAACTCACATTTTAGCCTTAATTTATCTTCTGCAATTTTAAAGTTTTTCGCTTCCTCATTATACATTAGATCAAGCCTATATATCATTTCATAGGTTTTTATTTCCAATATTTTTCCGTCCGATGAAAATGCAATTCTATCTTCCTCATCAGAAATAATTTCTACTGAAAAATTAGTAGACGACCCAATATTTATATTTCTGAAGTATTCAGTATCTCCTTGCATAGATATTGCATTAACCAAACTATAATTTGCTATGTCTTTCAGGAATTTAAGGATTTGTATAAAATTAGACTTTCCAGAAGCATTGGCACCAATCAATACATTGAATTTACCGAGATTTATATCTAGGTTTTTAAAACTTTTAAAATTCGATATTTTGACTCTCTTTATAGCCACGACTCAACCTCCTTTGCATTTTTTATTTTCTTATCAAAGTATTTTATTTGCCGACTTCCACAACTATCCTTGGCTATTTCGATCTACCCAGCTTGCTTTATCTTATTCCATCCAGCTAATTTTTTCAACTTTCTAAAAAAATAATATTATCCGAGTCCTCCTCTGGTTTCAGGTTTGGGATCAGGTAGGCCGTTTTTAGGGGTAAATCCAGGCCAAAGTAGGCTAAACCAGGCTAATCTAGGCAAAGCCATTTTTTCAGTAAAAATAAGGGGTTAGGCTAAACTATCGTAATCTTTAGTCGCGCGATCGCGTCTACATTTTTACAGAACAGAAAGGCGGTTGGAGGTTCACTCCCCCAACCGCCTTTTTTGTTTCAGTGATTCTTGGGGATGTCTATGATTTTAGGCTTTATATAAAGAAAATATGGACAGTTCCCGTTTTATCTTCAATTCAATCTGCGGCATCATTTGCTTATTTGTCAAGAGTGTAGACCTGACCCCTCATCTTTCTCCTGGCCTCATCTGCTCATTTGTCAAGAGTGTACAGGCTGACCGAGAATTCAAATTTTGGACATTTCTGAAAAATAAAGTCCTTTATTTACGTGGGGTTAGGAGATCGGGTTTTTGAAAAATCACTATTCTCGGTCAGCCTGTGTAGACCTGACCCCTCTCTGCTTAAGATTCGACCCCCGACCCACTTTTACCTTTCTTTAACAAAATCTAACGTTTTTAGTATATTTACTGCAATTATAATATCATCTTTATTAACTTTCCAACCAAATTGCATAGCAATTTCCATAATTTGCTCTTTATTTAAGGCCTTCCCTTCTTTATCTAGAATGAAATAGGCCTTAGCAGCTATCGACAAACTGAGATAATCAGGGTCTCCCATATCTCTTAATTTCTCTAAGAAACTCTTTGCTATAGCATTTTCATTAGTATTTTCCTTTGCTTTAATCTCTGCTAATTTTTTGCCAGAATCTGAGAGAGAAAAATTGTATCTTTTGATATCAAAACCGTATTTCGTATCAATGCCGAAAATGTCTCGTTCTACATTTACAAAACCTGCACCGACCAGTTCATCTAGCCCATGTTCTACTTCAAGAGAATAAGGCCCATAGTAATATGCCTTAAAGCCAAAATCTTCCCCCAGCAATAAAGAAACAAAGTAAATCTCTTTCTGTATCTTTGTTTTGCTGACAATCTTTCCGCCTGATTCTTTCAGAAGCAACAATATTAAATGCCTTGCCTTCATATTACACCTCCATTTTTTCCAGTATCATTAATATTTCTTTTTTTAATTTTGCTAATTTACTATTTTTATCTTGTTGATTTACATAATCCAAAGGAGCATAAACTTCAATATATATATCCTTCATAGACGCATCAATAGAATTGAATACAATTGATTCTTTTTCAAAACTGCTCTTATTTCCACTTCTATCGATAATTATTATTCCACCTTCAGAATCCCGGGACATCTCCTTTACAGACTTTATTATAAATGAGTTTACTATGACATATTCCTCTTCACATTCCAATGCATCTATTCTTGCTATTTGTTTTTCTAATTCCTTTCTTATCTCCTCATTTTCTTTTGAAGTGATATTTATTATTATGTCTCTTAATCTTTCATTTTTTACTTCTATATCCTTCAATTTTTCAGAAAATACTCTTTTAAATAATCTCCTTCGATAGAGTCTTTTGAATATGTCTTGTGAGAATCCAGCTTTATCCGAAAAGACCAATTTGTTGATTACCCGCTCATCCCAGTAACTAAGATAATTACTGATGTACTCTTCTGTGTCTTCATAACGATACAGTATGTTAAGGAAATCTATTTTGTCTCTTTCTATTCCTAATTCCAAACCTCTTATAATCATTGCGTCAGTAACAGTTCTAACTTTATGACGATATACTTGAGTCGTCATATAGTATTTAGCTAGAACGAATTGTTCTAAAGTGTTTATGCCATCAAAGCTAACAGCTATGTGTTTATCGTTACCTTCTTCATGAGAAGTAAGCGTATTAAGTAATCTATGGAGGTCAAATATTCCATACTTTACCCCACAAAAATAACTATCACGTAGGAGATAATCAATTTTATCAGCATCAATAGGGCCTGAAACTATGTGTTTCATTAGAGTAACAGCTACATTTTCTCCGCTCAGGAGCCCTATTATATTTTCCTTATCATCATTACTTAATAAATTCCCCAGTTCTTCATTGTTTTTTATTAGATGTGCTGTTATCTTTTCGTGTATATTTACCTTCCCGGTATTGTTATTATAGTCGGAATACCTTTCTAAGATATCTTCAGAAACGTGTGAAAATGGACCATGACCTATATCGTGAAGCAAAGCCGATAATCTAATTATCCTTCTTTTCTCATCATAGTCATTACCAGGTAAAAGCCTATTCGCCATTAAAGAAGCTATATAATAAACCCCAAGAGAATGCTCAAATCGTGTGTGGTTAGCCCCTGGATATGCCATATAGGCCATCGCTAATTGCCTTATCCCACGTAATCTCTGGAATAAGGATGTATTAATGATTTTAAATTCGGCCTCAGAAGGTACTATAAAACCATATATAGGGTCTCTTATTTCACTCATCTATTTATACCTTCTATGAAAAAGTGCGTAAATGAGATAGGGCTTTCATTACCATGCAAAAAAAAATTTAGTTATAATTTGCATAAAATTAAATGCTGAAGGGGTCAAGTTTGCTCTTGACCTTTGCTTATTCTTGATAGAACAACTTGAACACGCTTTCCCAGCTTTTTGTCTTCAACTCGAAAACGCTTCATCCTCTGGGAAAATAGGGACAGCGACTGATTTACTAAAATTCAATCTGCGGCATCATTTGCTCATTTGTCAAGATCAAAGATTTGACCCCCGATCTCTCTATTTTAATTGGTGTCCCATTATTCTTATTTTACTTTCTCAGCAGCAAAATCAAATAACTTTGGAGCACTAAATTCTAATTTGAATTCTCTAATCCGTCTTTCTGCCAATTTTATGTATTCTTTGTCTATCTCATATCCTACATAATGACGGTTTGTCTTCACCGCTGCGATAGCTGCCTGTCCACTTCCCATGAATGGGTCTAAAACAACTTCTTCCTCAAAAGTATAGAGTTGAATTAACCTATAAGGCAACTCTACCGGAAATGGAGCAGGATGACCTACTTTTCTTGCCGACTCTGCGGCAAATGTCCATGCGCTTTTGGTAAACTCAAGGAACTCTTGCTTAGAGATTGTGCTTTTTCTTTTATAAGTATTTCCTCTTGAAAACATTCCCTTAGAGAATACTAAAATATATTCATGAATATCCCTTAGTACCGGATTTTTAGCCGAAAGCCAGCTACCCCAGGCAGTAGAGGGACTGCCACTTGAAGCTTTGTCCCAGATGATTTCACCCCTCATCAGAAATCCTAAATCAAGCATATCTTCAATGATAAAAGTATGAAGGGGAATATATGGTTTTCTTCCAAGATTGGCAATATTTATACATGCTCTCCCCCCGGGAACAAGCACTCTTTTAACCTCGCTCCATATCTTTTTCAAAAAAGCTCTGTATTCATTCAGGGTAAGGTTCTCGTCATATTCCTTTCCCACATTGTAAGGGGGAGAAGTGACCATCAAATGAATAGCATTGTCTGGCAATTCTTCCATTTTTTCACTTGATTTACAAAAGATTCTATCTAAAAATTCAGAAGGAATAGGAGCTTCAACATACTTGGTTATTTTCTCTTTAGGTAATCCCTCGTATAACCTGCTTGCGTAGAAGGAGGTAGAATCGTGACCAATTCTCCCCGGAGATCCAAAAGCACTCGTTTTAGTCCCCTTTTTCTTAGTTGAATATTTTTTAGGATTCATGACTATTGCTTAATTAATTCTAAAAACTTCTCTGCTTTTTTTTCAACAGTAGATTCTTTACTTGCTATCTCAATAATTCTCCCCAATTCACTCTTAGATCTCATACCAGAGAAGAATTCCACTTTCTCTTTCAATAAAGCTTCTAGTTTGCCTTTCAATTCTTCGTATGAATCATAACGATAAAATCCTAGACCCTTTGTACTTTTAATATTTTTATTACCTACACTATCCAAAGGGTTAGGATTTACAGACCAAAAGCCTTGGATAACGCCACTTTTTCTTAAATGATCAACTTTTTCATAATAGCTATTTGTAATAGGAGTATTCCCCAAAATTATTATAGGAATCTTAGAAGCTTCATTACCTGAAACTCTTATATTTATACTTTTTCCAATGGCTTTCAGCATAGAATCTGATCTTAAAAGGCCTGGATTACCTTGATGAGTTTTATAATCTCCCAAAGGAATAAATTCTCTTTTTCCATTTCTAATTTTCAGCTCCCAATTCCAAACTATGGACATCTTTACCTCAATAATTAACAAAATATTATCTGGCTGTTGAATTATATCTTTTGTCTTGCAAATTGCAATATCAGCATTTGAACGATTTGCTAAACCGATTTCGTCACAAATAGCACCTTGCACGACATAGCAACCTCTTTCCTCAGCAAATTCTTTAATTAAATCAGCACCCCACTTTTCGGTATAATTTCCAATTAAAGAATTTCTACTTTGTAATGTTGTTTTTGGCCCTTCATATCCTTTTGGCCAATAAGCATAATATTTACCTTCATTACTAACGTAGAACAATTGTTCGGGTGTAGCAAAGTCTTCTAGAGCTTCTCTAAAGAATCTAACTTCTTTATCTTTATTCCATAAGTTCTTCATAATATTACTATGTAAAATTAAACTGAACCGCAACTATATACTGACATCGATGATCTCACTTTTACATATCTATCCAGTTATTCAACTCATTTATAAGTATTTCTTCATTTGCCTCACAATCTGAAAGAGGATTTAATGCTATCCACCTCGTTATATCTTCTCCATCTTGAAGGAGTATTCCTAGATTATTAGCTAACTTCTTTGCATTTTCGGTTGCAAATGATGTTGTAAAAAATAAACATATTTTTGGATCTTTAGGATATATATGCTTAGGTGGAACATTTTCTATATCCAATTCTTTTTGTAAGTTCCAACCTTGTGTAAACTCCAGTAGTAAAACAGAACCAAGGAATTCTCTGATGTGTTCAGGATGAATAACATTAAAATGTTTATACCGCTTTGCTTGTCCAATAAAATGGATCTTAGATTGTGGAATAATATTATATTTTTCTAATAATGGATTATCTTTAATTTCGCTTATTTTAATAGTTCCAAAAAAATCTATACCACCATCTCCCCTTGTTCTAGTTCTTCCAATAAATTGACATCCCAGTTCTTTCAATATTTTTTTACATAAATCTTCATATTTATATGGATCCAAATTAGTCAATATTCTTTCTAAGAGAAATGCATTTCCTAACTTCCTCTTTTTATCCTTAATAATATCACTATCGCTTGGCAAAATATACGCACTACCTATTAATATCTCTGGATCGTCTTCTGACCAATAATATCTTAAATACGATTTAAAGCGATTATAATAATCTATATCTTTATTTACTTTTCCTCTAATAATATGTATTCTCGTATCTATAATATTAAAAATATCAAGATTATCTTTGCTTTCATAATAGAGTTGCTTAATAGTAGAATATAAAGCATCCCTAAAATTATAAGATTTACGGTAATCAAAATTCCATTTAAAGTGATAATAAATTATGCTATTGTCCATATTAACTTTTTACTCTACTCTTTTAAGTTTTCTAGCACGTTCAAGAGTTTTAGTAATTTCATCCTTTAAATCTTTCAATTTTGATTCACAATCACTACTCAAGTTCTCGAGCTCAGCTGCTTCAATGTCTTTCAATACTTTAATTGCTTCTTCTATAACCGCTATCCAAGTAGTTTCATGTTTAGGTTTTGCTAAAGCAAGCGCTGAAGATAACGTTGTACCCTCATTTTTAAGATACTCCAATGCAATGGGATGAGCTACGATCTCGTCTAGATCCTTTATATAATTTGCCCCCGGAATTTTTCGCTCACGCGTTTCTTGATCATAAATAATCCATTTATAAAAATATTCTACTTCGGTTGTATTATTAAAAGTCTTTGATGCATCATCCCAACCAAGCCATTCGTTACGAAGTCTAGGTCTCTTCATTACATCATCGAACATTCTAAATAACTCCATGTTCCAAAATTGTCCATAGTTTTCGTTATTTATAAAATCCTGACAAGCTAAAAAGGCACGATAATACCTCATCACAGTTTGTGAGTTTGTTCCAAACATCTTTGCAATCTCCTGTTTTTCTTTACCCTCTGATATTAATCCATTAATAACCTTTGCTTTCTGATATGGCCGCCAATCTCTAACTCCCGACATATGTCTAATTCCTTGAATTATTTCTTGTGCCTTTTTAAAATCCTTCGATTCTTTTAATATATACACGTGCAAAAGTTTTATAGTCTTTAAAATTCCAGGTTTGATTTCCACCTCACCGAGATCATAATCTTCAAGTAGCCACTTTATTGCAGCTAATCTTCGATTGCCTTCAAGACAATAATACTCATTAGACCAATCCTCAATTTGAGCGAATACCATCTTATCGATGGGTAAAAATCCAACTTGCTCAATATTTTGCTTCAACTCTTTAATGCCATAGTTCTCCATGTTATTTAATGCTCTTTGCTGGACTTTAGTGTTTGTATATTTATTTTTAGCAGTAATTGACTGCGATTCCATACCCATAAATCTTGGATTGTTTGGATCTAAATAAAGAGCTTCAATTTTGACAAGCTTCAATTCTAATTTACCTAAATCTAATATACTTAAATCTTTCATTTTTCTCTCCTTTTTAAAATTATTTCAAATTAATATGAGTATGAGTGAGAGAACGTTGTTTACTTGTTGCGTTGTCTTTATCTAAAATCCGTTTTCCCAATTAGCTTTATCCTATTCCATCTGGCCGGAATTTTCAACAAGAATTCCGTGACGGGGAAATTGTGGGTTATTCGTAAATAAACTTAACCTTTACATCTTTGCCCGGTTCCTTCTCCATAAATATATTGACCCTAATCGTCCTGTCTTTGATAATCTCGATCTCAAATTCCCTCGTAACTCCCAGTTTGGGATTCTCGTATTTGAACCTGTGCTTCCCCGCGCGAAGCCCTAAGTCCTGGATCGGCGTATTGTCTTTCCGCATTACCCCGTCAATCGTATAATTTGCCCAGGGAATACCTGCGGTATAAATATAGCCGTATTCTATTTTCCCAGAAGATGGCCTGGTTGGGGCTTTGAAGGGGCTGCCCACTGGAACCGCCTTTACCAGCCCCTTTAACAGTGCTTTCTCCCTTGCTTCCCGTAACTTCCTTTTCTTAAGCTCAGGTGAAATATCCTTCCATACCCCAAGCTCCACATCCTCTTTCAGATCCTCCCCGGATTTCTTCTCCACAGCCAGGGCCAGCTTCTTCGCCACCTTCTTTTCTGACGGAGCGGGGGTTTTCCCCGTAGAAAGCTCCTTTTTGGCTTTTACGGGGCGTGGCGTGGAAGCTTTTTTGGCCGCGGGGGCAGGTTTTTTCACTTCTGGCTTTTTTGCCTCCGGAGGCGCCTTTTTCACTGTCGGGGTGGGTTTTTTTGCCAACGGCTTCTTCTCCACCGCCGGGGCAGGTCTCTTTGCCACCTTCTTTTCTGCAGTAGCGGGGGATTTCCCCGTAGAAAGCTCCTTTGGGGCTTTTACAGGGCGGGCCGGAGGCGGGATGACCTGCTTCCAGCCCCCCTCCTCCATAACCTCAATCTTAAGATCCTCCCCTGCCTTCCTGTCCATATATACTGTGACCCGCATGAACCTGTCCTTATCCACCTCTAAATTCACCTTTTTACTGGTGCCCTTATCCGGATTCTCCAAAAAGAGGACATGGGGGCCTACCGGCAGCTTCAACTTTTTCATGGGGGTGAAGCCAAAATTCTCTTCATCGATCCAGACCCTGGCCCAGTGGGGCTCACTTATTAGATAGATCTTTTGAAGCTCGACCTGCTCCCCCCCCGATGAAAGCCCCGTTGGGGCTTTTTCGGGGCGAGCCTCAGCCGGGGGCTTTGTAACTTTCTCCTGCCTGGTTTCTGTGATCCGGTCTTCCCCGGGGCTGAAGAAGTCAGAAACCAGCCTTGCCCCGAAAATGAGGACCAGGACGCCCACGAATGTGAGGGCAGTGCTGATCATTGCCATCGGCCGGGCCTCCAGGGATACCCTCCACCGCCCGTTTTCCGGGTTCCGGGAGAAGAGAAGAAGGAAATTCTTGGTTATCTTCCACTGTTTTACCCCGCTTGAAGGCCCGACGGGGATTCCAACGGGGAGAGGGCCCTCCCTCTTAGCAGTTATCGTCTTCTCGGGAGGCTTTTCCTCTGCGGGAATGCCCGATTTGACCTTTTTGACGATTTTCCGGAAGGTTTTTGAGGTAACTGGTGAATTTTGCCACACTCGGAAGGCTTCCAACTGCTCCTCCGGGGTCTCCAAACCCAATAATGCGGTCGCATGGGCCTCGGTGAATGTATGGCGCCTTACATCCTTGACCTCCTCGGGGAGTCCCAGGAGGCTCAGACGACTAGTAACGACTACTCTATTCACCCCCATAAGGCCGGCAATCTGCTCGTGGGTCAGCCCTTCCTCTGCCAATGCCTGGTATCCCCGGGCGATTTCCAGCCAATCGAGGTCTTTTCGGCCCAGATTCTCCTGGAGGGACATCATTTTGACCTGGCCGGGGGTCAATTCCGGGTAAACCATGGCCGGGATCGTAGTCATCCCCAGGGCCTTCGCTGCCCGGAGGCGCCTCTCCCCGGCAATCAGCTCAAATTTGCCCTCTTTCTCCTGAACAATAATCGGCTCCAGGATTCCGCTCCGGATATGGGCCTTCATGCCCTCGACATCCTCCTCCCCGATCGGGTCCCGGGGCTGGTAGGGATTGAGGTCAATACGGTCTAGGGGTAGATCAGCCTCAAATCTTGGTTTTGGCAGTTTCAACAGGTTATCCAGGGTCTCTTTTTCCATTTAATCTCCATTTCTGAAATATATCTGATTCTTTATCTCTGATCGGAATGATAGCAAATGATTGGACTGAGAGCAAATTGAGGGCTTAGCTTGACCTATGGCTTGCACAAATTTTTTACTTGACGCATGAAACGATATCCGCTAAATTATATCTACTTCTTTTTTTCAGGCTCTTTGGCGGTTGTTTCTCCTTTGATTACGATGTTGTCCTTTATCTTTTCGAAGGGTTTATCGCCAATGTCTTTTACATTCCAAGGGAAGCGGTCATTAATTGACCGCTTTTCTTGTTTTGGGGGATTCATATATTCCCAGTCTCTCTTTTATGAGTTTTTCATTCTTCAATGTAGTAAAAAACTTGACTCTACGACCTGGGATGATTGACCAGTCATCCGAGCAATAGTTTGGTGGTCTTCCATTCTTCTCCGTCAGCCAAGCATCATTAGGGGTTTCATATGGAATAATAGTTACACTATCGTATTTATCAATTTCCTTAAGAATACCTTTATAGCCCATATTATCAACAGTGACGATATAAATTGCTCTGCCAATAAATTTCTTTAATTCTTTGCCAATGAGCCAGGCTCTACTTGTCTCCTTGTCCGTAAATATCTGATTCATCCTCATTTTCAGGTATAGTTATTAATTCCCTAATATCTTTTCCATCTATCTTCCATTCGCTTTTCTTCTTTTTCAAGAGATAATTTCCAATCATTAGCATCTGCCCCTCAATTGTCTCCATACTTCCTCTCGAAATTACCAAAGCAATATCCTCGGCTACATTAACCTTGAGAATTTTAAACTCCAGCAATTCCCACCCTGATGTTTCGTCTGCCAATGACATCCAAAAAACCCAGTTCTCTTCTGTTAAATTCCCGGCAAACCTCTTAGTTATATATTGGTAGGCTCTATTAAAATTCTTTTCTTTTAAGGCAAAAACATAATCATTGACTGTTTGATAAGGGGAATCAGGGGGTGGAAATGGAGTTTTATGGGCGAAGGAAGGTATTGCTATTAAAAGAATCAATATAACGATGATACCGGATTTTTTCATATTATTTCCCTCTATAATCTATGCAGTAATCTATTACTTCTGGAGGGGGGTAAAAAGGTTTGAGAAAAATACCAGGAAATAGGAAAATATTTACATTTAATTTGGGGAAAATAGGAGTATAAATCAAAAGGCATTTTATTTTATTATTTAAAAGAAAGAAGCTTATCAGTACCTAAGTGTTCTCGTAGTAAAGTTTCAAATCTATTAGCAAAAGGTTCAAGAGGTATAAATATATCATTGTAGCGATTATGAATCCAAGAATCATCATAATTTTTAAGTGCTTCTATAGTAGGATATTTTTCAGGAAACTCTCTTGAAGCCTCAGTAAATAGATCAAATAAAAGATCAACATTTAATTGAACTGTTTTTAGATATTCCCTAAGTAAAGTCACGCATTCTTTAGGAAGAAAAGGGGCTTGACTAAGTATTTTAAGTCTGCGAAAAGTTTCTGAATAAGTTTTTGGTAGACTTATATCCAGACACTTATAGTTGAGCCATATGGCAGCTCTTGTGCGAGAATCAGATGGTTCAATTGAGTTGGGCTTTTTGGGCTTTAAATAATCATTAGAAAGAATTAAAGCCTCTCTTTTAACGATACACTCGGGGCAATAATTTTTTCCATAAGGTCTATTGTCATAATCAAATTGTTCATCAAAAAAAAGCTTACCATAATCATCCCTCATTTTAAGAAAATTTATCGACACGAGACTCCCAAGACCTAAATCTTTCCTCAATTCCACCTCTGTTATACCTATAAAATAAGATGATAATTCAATTATTTTTTTTACTTGTTCCTTAAAAACCTCTGTGCGGAATGGTTGAAGTAAAGTGGGTTTAGCTTTCAAATAAGTGAAGATAGCTACAAAAGCAACTACTATGAAAGCTATTGCCTGTAAAAGTGAGCTAATAGAATCTATCCAATTAAACGCTATGCCGGATTCTGCTAAATTATGCTGTGTCTCGATTATTTGTTTGGCTACCTCTAATGTCAACGGTCCAGAAAGGCTTGACAAATTTGTAATTGAAGATATGGTTTCAATCATAGTAATTCCCTTAATTGAGGGGTTTGAGTAATGGGGTTTAAGTGGCTATTAAATAGCATTTAATTTGAGAAAAATAGGAGAATTGATTAACAATTAATAAGAGTAACTTCTCCCCAAACATCATCTTGATTAGAGTTAGTTCGTTTACTGATAGAATGACGTAATGCATTAGATGAAATATCGGCCAAACAACGTATGAAAGAAATAGCCTTTTTAATATATTCCTTATCCACCTTGTCCAGTTCTTTAGAGTCCAGTTTATGAGCTATTATATTTCTGTTATCGATGAGTTCATCGAGATAGATTTCAATATCTTCCCTCTGCATGTCCTTAAATTTCCAATATTTAACTAAATTAATTCCACCAATAAATTCCTTGAATAATTTTTCAACTTTATCATATTTTGGACCATGAAAATTTTTTATATATTTATCAATTATTATACGATGCTCTTTAAAAATTGTTTTCCAACCATTTCCATTAAGATCCCAAAGTTTAGCCTTATCTTTAGATTTAAGCTGTTTTAAAACTAATAAGAGAACTTCTTTAGAAAAGACTACCGGTGAATTCGATAATTCGAGCAATTGATTAAATGCATTAGTAGCAAGAGCCTTTATGTAGTCTTCCCAGCAAGCAATAAGGAGCACTAATGCACTTTTACTGAAAATGCTGGTTTCTGGGTAATCTTTATCTATTTTATTAATTTGGATATAAATTTCTCCAAAGTTATCAATTAGTCTTGTAATGTGTTCTGGAGTTTTTTTGCGTTCTGCCATAGGCATATCCTTAATTCAAATAAATATATAGGTTTGGGAATTGGGGTTTAAGTGGCTATTAAATAGCATTTAATTGAGAAATATAGGATAGTATTACTTTTTTTCAGAAAAATACTCAATTACAGCCTTGGGAACATTCGTTTTAATATACTCGGTAGATATAAAGGTATTAATATTTTCGGAGACATGAGAGGCCCACTCGTGAATCTTTTCTCTGACTATATTATCTACCATACGACTGATAAATGCAGTAGTGGCCCTTTTAGCTAATTCTTTAGTAAGTTCTTCCCATGTCTCGGGGGTAATCACAGAATTGACTTCTGCAAGGATATTCTCTTCGTCGATTTGACTGATTTTTTCGGCAATTTCATGGGCAATATTTTCGGCTTCTCCTTCAATCATTCTTGATACCAATGGCGAGTTAAATAGTTCCTTATCATTTTTCTGATTAGCCATTTTGAACCTCCTTTGTTAAAGTACCTTGTTTATCTATTAATATCTCCACCAGGAGATGTCGATGGAAGGGATTTTGTTGATTAGGCCGACTGCGGTGACATATTGATACTGGCCGAGGACCGTGCCTACCCCTCCCCTACTTAGAGACGCTTCGCTCCTTCCGAAGTCCTAAGGAGGACGAAGTCCGTCTCGAAGGGTTCAGGATGTCACCCCCTACATTCATTCTTCCGCCTGAGGCGGACCGCCCACCTGCTCAGGGAGTAAGATCATAGCTATAATCGTATATTTTTACATTACCCCCTGTTACAAATTCTGAGATATATATCCTATTACCATCTGGGGTCACCACGATCTCACTTGCATCCATTGGGGTAGAAGATGGGCAGCCGTTGGGAATGGTGCAGGATATAACCTCATTGGTAATGGTACTAATAATTGATAAATTAGAATCAATCTTGTTTAACACATATACTATATTCCCCGAAGCAACTATACCCCTGCTGCCAAAGCTGAGATCTCCCCCGGGTCCACTCCCTACGTCAATAGTCTTTTCAACTGTATCGTCCGAAGTGTTGATTACCGTTACATTAGCAGAGAAAAAGTTTGCAACATAGAGATAGCCATTGGTGGAAACAGTCGCCCAATATGGGGTTGTCCCTACATCGATAGTAGTTAGTTCTGAGTAATCTGAGAGATCAATAACCGAGACGAAATCAAAAAGTGAGTCCACAATATAAAGCTTATTATTAGCTATAGCTAACCCAGCGGGATCGAATCCGGAATAGAAGATAGGAGAAGAAGGATCTTCATTACCTGAAGCAGTATCAAAGATAATAACACTTCCAGATATTCCATCTGAAAAATAAATAAGACTGCCGTCCGTGCTTACAATAATGTCCCGTGGGTCTCCACTGCCAGTATTAATTACTGGAGCAATTATTGTTAGTGCTCCGGTATCAATGGTAGAAATATCTCCATTAACATCCAAAACATAGGCTTTGGTATCGTCAGCAGGATTCATTGCAATCCTTATGGGGCTGTTAGAAAAGGGGATGTATCCCAGTTGCTGCGGTGCACTGGTTGTCCCGTAAACGAATACCCCATTTAGACTTGTGACGAAAATTTTTCCACCATCATTGGAAATACCCAGGCCACTTGCCTTATTAATGCTGCCGCCTAACTCAAGACGCGATTGATCAGCCGGGCGGGGGAAGATGAACTGGTCGATCTGCCTCTCGGATTCTTCGCTCTCACGATCACCGATATCTACTGCGGTTACCTTGAATGAATAGAGGTTCCCCTTGGTTAAGCCGTTAACGACCCAGGTGTCTTCCGTGAAGGGAATGATGGTCCCATTTGCCGGGGTGTAATCATCTGGAAAATACCCGCCAAAGGTAGTATCGCTGTAGCTTCCGTAATAGAGATTATAACCCTGCAGATCCGGCTCGGTATTAGGGCTCCAGACTACCGCGATTGCACTTGAATTTATGGGGTAAGCGTTCTCCACAATCGGGGAGAGGGGAGCAGCCGGAAGTTCAAAGGTATCAGCGGTTACAGTGGTGGCGGCCAGTACTGTAACCGGGCCCGGTGAATCTGCCGGGAACCAGGGCAGTGAAGCCGAGGCGCTAAGAGTGTGGGGTCCCGGGGGGACACCGGAAATAAAGTAGCTCCCGTCAAAAGCAGTCGGTGCATTTAAAGAGGGGTTATCCTTTATCGCCACAGTAATGCCAAAGTGCAGGGAAGACCCTTCCTTGGTTACGATACCTTTTACACTCCCTAACTGGGCTGGCAGTTGGATAATACCCACATCGGTTTCCGTATTTGCTTCCACCTCAATTCCACCAGTAGTTACCGGGTCAAAATTATCTTTACTTGTAGTAATAGAGTACCCTAATCCGGTTGGAATACCGGTAATTTTGAATTCTCCCAGAGAATTGGTAACATCAGAAAAGGTAGTTCCAAAAACAACCACACTGATCCCGCTGTGGTCACTCTCCCCCTCCAGAAGGGCGACTCCCGCAATCGAACCCCTCAATCGTTTCAGCTCCTTAGTCCCCCGGACGGTTAAATCCGTCTCCTGGTTTGCGGTTACCTGAAACAAAGTATAAGTATAGGAGCCGTATCCCGCCAGCGAGGCAGTTATTGTATAGAGCCCAATCGGTATCGGATTAACGGTAAAAGAACC
>SDBT01007142.1_pt1 | contig 18432 bp, 25 predicted proteins | sample 2277101 | NCBI WGS metagenome assembly SDBT01 (sample SAMN10404973, study PRJNA504765) | marine sediment metagenome | isolation source: marine sediment core GS10_PC15, 103 cmbsf | place: Arctic Ocean: Southern Knipovich Ridge | collected 2010
CGTCTTCCCGGGTGTCCAGGATATCTCCACCGACACTTTCATATTCCATCCGGTTTTGACTGGTGCCTCGGGTGACGGGTTTCCGCCACTTAGGATGATTAAGGTCATTAAAATAGTTGGCATTGATTTAATTTTCCTCTCTTTTGATACTCGCCAGGACTACGACAACATAGGAAATGCTTACTCTGTTCCCCTTGTCGACCAATGGTTCATCCAGCAACACAGTTACACATTTCTGATATTTGCGGTAAATCCGCAACTCGAATGCTTCACCTACTATCGATCCGCGTATAGATTCCTCTTCCCAACAAATGACCCTTGTCCCGATAATTATTTCCGATTCTTTCATGGTCTCAATCCTCTCTTTTACTGAGTCGACTCAAGCTTGTGACTAAAAGAGTTGTGGAGGCATCCCCGCCCTTGGAACGGGATCCCTTTTCCAGCCTTACTGTACAACCGATTCTGTACCCACATTTCCCAATGTGCACGGTAAAAGGATTGGACGATATGTGTCCGAGTCTCGGTTCTTGTCCTCCCATGAATAGTGACACGGGTGTTCCGATAATAATTTCATTTAATGTCATGGTCTCGATCTCCTTTTAATTCCAGCCCAAAAACCCCTGGATCGCCAGGACGTAGATAAATAAGACCACTAATCCCACACAAAGACTAACGAACCCGCATACAACTTGAATACACGCTTTAATCCATCGGGGTAGCATGTCGTATATCAATAACCAAAACTCATTTCGAATCGGTCGTCGTTTTCGGCGGATGCGGACAGGCTTGCGTCCTGCCGCCTTCTCGTAAGATTTGATCTGGTCTTCCGTCTCCTTGTAGGTTTTTTTGGATTTCGTCCTTTTCCCGGGCTTCATCCATTCCTGATATTGCTCCGGAGTAAAGTGCAGAACCACCGGACGCATGATTAACCGGCTCATATTCCCTTCCATTTTTCGCTCAACCCAAAATCCGCCATACTCCGATCTTCTCCCGTCATTGTTCATGCGGGACCAGGCGAGAACGAAACGGCGATCAATACGCGATTTTCCGAAGGATGTCGGAAAATCGCAGGCACGAACGACCCCTTGGTAAGATCCTGAGAACCTGGAATTATGCTTAGCTTTGTATGTCCCCTTCTGTGCATCCAGTATTGGCCCGGTGGTGCAGCCATCCGGGCAAACCGCAACCACCGGTTGCGAATCTTCCATAGCTCCAAACTCCATCCAGGTCATGAGATCGTCAAAAGCTTTGGCAAGCGGTTTATTGTGGATGTGTCGTTCCATGATCAGTTCTATTTCCAGAGTAATAAACGCCCGCACCGGGTTGAGGGGAAGAGCGGGGGAAATTTCCCGATGCGGGCTGGGATGTTTCAAACTGTCGAAGCTAACCAACCGAATAATGCATACATTCCGATCAGCAACAGAAAGTCGCGAACCCTTGGTTGTTTCTGATCTGGTCCCAAGACCAGATCAGAAACTGTTTTTATCAACAGGTTTACGTGCTTACGTCCAAACACCGGACCACCTCCCGTCGATCCACTCGACAAGGTAAACCGACGCACCGATAGCTTTAGCTTTACGGACACAATCTCGAGTACCACGACTATCGCCTTGCACAAACGCAAGTACAATTGTTTCACCAAGATCAATTGCCGCATTCACCATGATCGAATTCCGGATCGGACCTGCTCTTCTTCCATGTTCGCCCCAATCCGCATTAAAAACCTGACAAGGTTTTTTCCGTTTTTCCGCCCATTCCTCACCGAGACTATCAGCACCTTTCGCACCACCAGAAAACACTTGACCACAATTGCCAAGAAGCGTATCCGCCATTAACTCCAACAACGGACGATCAGAGAAATTCCTACTACCACATATGATTCCGGTTATCATTCCTTTTCTCCTTATGGTTTTTGATCCAGGTTCACAACCGCTTCATTCAGCACACGAAGCATGTTCTTTAGATCGCTCGTTTCAGTACTGGATTCGATCAAATTCTCTAATTCTGCAATCACGAATTTGACGCCACCGATACCCGCACCAAGCTCAGACCAATTGATATTACACATTTATTTTCCTTTCAGATTTCAGAAGTTTCACCCGGGTCAAGTAAGTAGATAGCTTTATCATCGACAAGCCGCGACACAATGGCACGACAGCCTTGCATTGCACGCTTCCGAGCCTGTAGCATTGCGGACACCAAAGATAATCCGGTTATGGTCCAATGTGAACCCGACCATTCGCCACCAATGAAGTACATGATTCGTAAGTTATACATAGGATTTTATCCCTCGCTTTCTATAGTAAGTATACCCGAAAAACGGTGCAAAGTCAAATGGAAATTATAAAAATTAAACCCCACCACATAGATCCTTCGCGGCGTATTTAAGGGGGAAATCTCGCGGGATGCAAAAGAAGAGTTAGACTGTCATTGTCTTTTCTTCGCACCGTCAAATCTTCTCCCCCCTCCCCCACTTTCATTTGTCATACCAAAGCAAACACGTGCATGCAGAGCATACAGTACCGTTTGCTTTGGTATGACAAATGATCTTCAAGAAGCATGCCAATCTGTTTGGCATTCCACGTGAGTCGTCTCGCTTCGTTTTACGCGGTAAAAGGAACCCGGATATAATAGGACTTACTAGTCCTCCGGGTTTCTTTTACTGTGTAAAACGAACCTCCTTCACGTCGTATGACAAACAGATTGGCATGATTCTTGATCTTCAATTTTTGACGGTGCGAAGAAAAGACAATGACAAGTTGATCTTGCATCCCGCGAGATTTCCCCCTTAAATTTAGTTAAAATCAAATATGCAATCTCCGATTGTATGCTTGCGTCAGTTTTAACTGACTCTTCGCCGAACGCATTGCGTTTGGAAGACTCTTCACGGACATGAAATGTTCGATAGACTCTTCTCCGGACGTATTCCGTTCGGTAGACTCTTCCGTGTTGTTAGGAGTGTTGATGTGTTTTTACATATTTAACCAACGAGTTTAGACATATCCTCTTTCCTTTCCGGACACGTAGTGTTCGGTAGACTCTTCGCTCGGACGCTTCGCGGCCACTGTCCTTTCTTTCTTCGCGGTTAGCCAGTGTCTTCTCTTCCTCTTTGAGAAAGCGAGCGGAGCAAAACCGGGAAGGGGAAAGCGGAGCATTAGGTAATTTAATTCTGGGCGTTGTACGCCCGGAATTAAATTGACCGTGGAGTCTTCCCTTCCCGGTTTTGCGGAGCGTAACCCCCAGAGTAGATGTGTGATAACAAAAAAAGGGATGGTTGGTGTCTTGTTCGGGAATTTTGCCCTGTAATCATCATTGAGGGCGACAACCTTTTAGCAAAAACCCGAACTCTTCATCTTCTTCGCCGGGCGTTCTTGTCTGGTACATTCCGGAGGATAAAATCTTACGCCCGGCGAATTTACGCGAGTGACGTATCGAATTTAGAAAAACCGTTCCTCGACAGAGCATCGTGCCGGTGTTCGACCTTGAGGGCGAACCCACAGAGAAGCTAATCGTAATTTCGTCGTGACGGAATTACGTTGGTGGAATGCAAAGGTGCTCGAATACGCGTTACTCGTTAATCTCGGGGTGATCATTAGTCTTTCGTTGCTATACAGCAATCGTTCCAACCCGGTTAGCACGTTCTTCTTCTCTTTCGCGGTTAGCCAGTGTCTTTTCTTCGGCATGGAGAAAGCGAGCGGAGGCCCGGCGTGGGTTCCGGGACGTTTTGCTCCGTTAGGGAGCATGTCCCGGATGCCCCGCCGGGCCGGAGCGTAACCCCAACAGTAGGTGCTTGTGTCTTGTGAGGTATTTTCGCCGTAAGTTATTCTAAAGACCGCGTCAAGTGTTCTGCGAAAATATCCTCACTCTTCCGCATTTGGTCTTGGCTCGGTTCGTCCATAGAAAGTCGCAGCTGAAAATCGTTCATCGCATTTGCGAAATCTCTCATCTCATCTGTGTAATTTCTCATTGCATTGATATTCTTTTTATCTATTGTGAATAATCTTTTGTTCTTATTTTCGATTGCAGATTCTCGTTCCACTTTCTGATTGTCGCGTTCCAAGAATAGAATGAACTTTGTTTCGCGGGCGTACGTTCTGCCAACACATTGCATGTGTTGTTCTATAGAGGGTATCATATAATTGATCTCTAATAAGTAGTGTTTCGTGTATAGGTTGTTCTGTTGTGCCCCTCCTTCCACCGCTCACACTCAGGATCGCCCTTTTTTTTCTGCCACTCACACTATATTTTATTCATACTTGCATTTTCGGGTATACCGATGTACTGTTTTTATGGAGATTGGATTATGGCCACAAAAACAGCCCCTACTAACAATTGCGTGTCAGCATCCCCTTGCTACACTCCTGACGGCGTTCGTGACCAGGTGAACGAGTTGCTTGGCATCTCTCTCGAGGCCGCTTTCCCTGTCGACTTCAACATTGGCAAGCCTGACCCGAACAGCAAGTATTCACCGATGGTTCACGCCCAGTTGTGTCGTATGCGGTTTTTGGGTTTGAACGATCGCGAGTGCGGTGAGTCTGTTGGCATTACGGCCAATACTCTCAAGAAGTGGCTCGGCCGTTACCCTCGCTTAGCGGTCGAGATGGCTCAGGCCCAGAAGTTGTCTATGACGAGGGCCGCGATCCGGCTCCAGCAGCTTATGCTCGATCCGAATGGTACTGTCTCCTTGAACGCGGTGAAGTTTTACCTCTCCTCCCAATCGGAGTCTTTCAGGGAGCGTCAGGAGCTCACTATCAAGCCGGATCTATCTGAGGCTGTCCGCCAGATCAAGGATATGTACGGATTGAAGCAAGACGAGCCGTTCGAGCCTACCCATCATCCCGAAATGGTGGCTGATACGGTTGTTCGGTTGGAGGAATTACCGATTTTGCCGGCTGAGGCAGCGGCAGACAGGGGGGCGTCCGTGTCCGATTATGACGATCCGTTGGATGAAATCCTCGCGGGGCGAAATGTTGGTGGCAATGATGGATGATTCTACCGTGATGTGGTGTGCTGTTTCTTATGTCTTTAAGTCGTGTATTATTATCTGGGTCGTCTCTGAGATAGCTGTATTTCTTTCTTAGCAAGGAGAATTAAAATGTGTCCTGATTGCGAGCGTGGTTTAGATTCCTTATCTGCGTTTGTTGGTTGTTGGTGTGGTTTTTGTCTTGGTGTTGCAATTTGCGTTATATCTAGCATGTTTACTCTGGTACTTAAATGACTCCTCCTGCCGATTCCTCTGCGATTGCCGATCCCCAGCCCAAGACCTCTTCCGATTCCAATGTCGTCAAATTCTCTGATATCATCCCTCTCCAGCCCTGGCAGCGAAATCTCGTTAACGACCCTGCCCGACAACGTGGTTTACTGAAGTCTCGTCAGATTGGCGGCTCGTTCGTTGGTGCGTTCATCGTCGCTATGGACGCTGCCGAGAATGGCGAAGATTGGAATATGATGTCGCGTAGCCAGCGGCAAGCCGAAAAGCTCTTGATTAAAGTCGCGATGCACATCAAGGCTTTTGATATCTGGATCACTTCCCAGGGTCTCCCTTCGATTATTAAGCCCAATGGCATTGGTTTACGCCGAATCGAGTTGGTCAACGGTGCCACGATCGAGGCAGTCCCTTGCGACCCGGACACCACAGCCGGCGATTGTGTGAATTGGTTTGTTGACGAGTTCGCCTTGTTCCCGAAATCAGAGGACGTTTTCGCAGTCATTAAGCCATCGATCATGCGTGGCAAGAAAATCGTTATCGCCTCTTCCCCGCGTGGTCGTAATCACAAATTCTGCGAGCTTTACAACAATTTCTTACAGTATGGTGCCGATTCTGGTTGGTCTTGGCACCGGGTGACGATTGAGGACGCAATTAACGAAGGCCTAGTTCTCCATGACCACAAAGGCAATCCCGTTTCTTACGACGAATTCCGCAAGCAAGAATTACGGGATATGACCCCTGAAATGTATTCCCGTGAGTACATGTGCCAATTCAGCGATAGTTTGACCTCTTTCTTGTCCTGGGCGACTATCACCCGTTGCCAGGTCGAACGCTTGCCGATGCGTCGGACGCTAGAACAGCTCCACGCCCTTGGCCGGCCGCTATATGTTGGCTTGGACATTGGCATCCGCCATGACCTCACTGTGGTCTGGATTTTGTCCCGTACTGGCGATGTCCACGTCACCGAATCCATCTTCACAATGCAGCATACGGCTCCCAAGGCCCAAGAAGAATTTATGCGTGCCTTGCTGAAATTGCCTTCTATCCGTAGGTGCTGTATCGACGAGACCGGTGTTGGCATGCACCTGGCCTCGAATCTCAAGGGCGATTTCGGCGATATCGTTGACCCTGTCTACTTCACCAATCGAAATAAAGCAGAAATGGCCAATGGCCTATCCGTTTCTATGGAGAATGGCGAATTCTTCATGCCGTCCGATGACGATCTCCGCGAGGACTTTGCCTCGATTGAGAAATCCATCTCTGGTGCCGGGAATATTCAAATAGCGGCTCCTAGATCGGACATTGGTCATGGTGACAGATTCTGGGCTGCTTGTTTGGCTACTCGAGCCGCGGTCTCTGGCGAGTCTTTCGAATTGGTTATGTCTGCATAAAATACTTGACAAACCCTATTCCTGGCGTGTATTTTTCTTTTATCAGTTTCCAGTTCGTGTTAAACACCTTACGGACGTGACCATGTATCCGTTATCCGAAGGGATTCGGGAATGTCCAGAAAACGTAATCGACGCAATTCTAAGAGGCGAGGCCAACCGGCTAAGGAACTTACACTCTCTCAATCTGTAGATCGTTTTGATCAGTTGCAGAGCCGCGAGACGGAAACTATTTCTTCTCGTGATTCTTATCGTCTTTCCACCTGGGTTCGCGGTGCGATAAGTCTTATTGCCGAAACTGCTGCAAATCTCCCCTTTTTCTGTTACGGTCCTGGCACCGGCAAGGAGCCGCTCACATCTGGCCCACTGTTTGACCTTATTAACCGCCCTAACGACTACGATCAACAGAATACATCTACTAAATTCCGAATTGCCTATTTGACCGAGTTGCTTTTGAATGGTGCCGTCATGCGAGCCTTCCCTGCTATGGATGGCTTTGTCCCTACTTCTATGCTCGTTTATCCTCGGTGGCGATTCCAGGGCCATGTTGTTGATGACGAAAATGGCATGCGTGTCGTGTCTCGATGGACTTTGCGAGCTCGGTCAATCACAAGAACATTTATCCCTGGCGACGATATCTATCACGACTCCCTGTACAACCCCTATGACGATATCGAAGGATTATCGCCACTACAGGCCGCATTATTGACGATCAATAATGAATTCGATTCTGGTGAATTTACTCAGCGATTTTTCCGCAATGACTCCAGTACCGGCATCATCTTCTCCAGTGATCATGATGGCTTTAAACAAGACCAAGCTGATAATGCCACTAAACGATGGAATGAGCTACATGCCGGCAAGCAGAATGCTTTTGGTGCTAAGTTCGTAGGTTATGGCTTAAAGCCTACATCCGTCGGCAACCCTTTTGATGGCAAGGCCCATGCTGTTCTAAAGTCTCTCAGTAAAGAAGAAATTGTTACCGGGATCTATAAGATTCCTCTCGAGCTCTTTGGTGTTGAGTCTTCATCTCAGGGCGTAACTATCGGCGATCGCAAGGCTGATACTGCTCAGGAATCATTTCTGGTGAATGTGATTCAGCCTTGGACAAATCGGTATGATGAGGAAATCAATCGTGACGTGTCTTGGCGTTTTGGTGGTGGTTTCCGATGCGAACATAGCTTCACTGAACATCCGTTGCTTGAAAAACGCCGACTCGAGCGAGCAAGGGCGGCGGCGGAACTCCTAGATCGCGGCGTCCCTCTCAATAGTGTAATTCGTTGGCTCAAGCTACAAGTCGAAATGCCTAGTTGGGGTGACGAGTGGTTTGTTCCGAACAACATGATCCCTGCCAGCGTCATCCACCGTCTTGGTGAGGTTGCTTTTTTCCAAGGCAAGCCGTCGCCGTCCAATGCCGGCTCAAAACCTTCCAAGCCTGGGGTTCGTGATTCCCGTGGCCAAAAGCCCAAGGCTAGTGAATCTGTTCAAGAGTATGCCGAATCTATTGCTCGCCTTGCACAAACTTCCTCTGTTCGCAACAGTGTGAATCGTGACAATCCCGTCCCTGGCGTTAGTCATCTCATATCTGTTCTCAAGGAGCTTGAATAATGTCATTAGCTTATGGTGTACCTCAATCTGAGTGGACTGAATCTATTTTGCGTGAATCTTTCGATTTAATGCTCCAGCAGCGTTGCGGTGTCGCCGTTTGTGAAGGCTCTCTCGACCTTGATACCCAAGCATCCGACGCACCCGAGCGTTCTGTATCCGGTGTTGCCAGTGTTGAATCCGTTAGCCGTACAGGGCTCAAAATCCTTGTGGCCGGTCTTGATGTATCCTATTACAACGACGTCAACCCTATTGTTCTTGCTGGTCATAATTGCATAGCACAATCTAGTCTTTTGCCTGGTGCTATCGGTACTGTCCGGAAAGTTTCCAAACGTGGTTCTTCCTTATTGTTCAAGGATATGACTTTTGATACTGATCCATTGTCGGACGCTTGGTACCAGAAGGTGCTCAACCGAACGATCCGAACCGTATCAATCGGCGTCCGCCCTTTGGAAGTCGAATTCAAAGAGGAAACAATCGGTAAAGGCAAGAATCAGCGAATTGTTCGTTTTCTTGAGTTTACCAAATCTGAGTTGTTAGAAATTTCGCCTGTTTGTATTCCTGCTAACCTTGGAGCTATCATTACTCCTCCCAAGTCTCAGACTAAGAGTCAAGAGGAATGCGAACGTCTTACTAAACAAGTTGATTCGCTTACTGAGCGAGTTGATGAATTTTTCTCAGTTCTTCGTGCTGCCCAAGCAGAAGATGGAAAAGCTTCTATTGATAACCTGCTCAGCACTTTGGAGCAATTAAAGAATTCTTAAGGAGAAACGTAATGCCGGAACTAACTGAAGAACAAGCCGTAAAGCTCCAGGATGGATTAGAAGCGGCAACGAAATCTTTGGACTCTGCCCGTGAGGGTATGGCCGAGTGCAATACGAAGGTTGACACTCTCGTCAAGCGGCAAGATGCTCTTGATAAAGCTGGTGATACTAGTGAAGGTGAACGCAATGCCATCACTAAAGAACTCAAGGAATTGAGCACCCAGATGCAAGGGCTTGGTGACCAATATACCAACCTTCTTGGCCAGCACCGTAATGGCATGAAATCCCTTGCCCTCTCTGGCCGTAACGAAAACCAATCCTTTACTTATCGTCATCCCAATTCCAGAGGTGCCATTTTCGAGTCTCGTCGACAGGCTGTTGAGCTCGGTATGTTCTTTATGGCTACCATGCAACGAGAGGGTTCGGCTCGTACCCACGCCCGTCAATGGCTTAACGAGCAGAAAGCCGATCTCCGGTATTTGCCGAATATTCCTCAAAGTTTTATTCGTGACATGGGTAACGAGTGGGTCCAGAACATGGACAAATTCACTCGTGGCGAACTTGCGATTCAGGATCTCACTGGCGGTGCTACCCCAGGTTCAATCCTTACTCGCCCTGAGTTCTCTAACACGCTGATTCGTAACATAGAGGAACATGGCGTATTCCGTCGGGAGGCTTTAGTTTGGCCTATGGGCAGCGATACTGTCTACATTCCTCGTCGTGCTGGCGGTTTCACTGTTCACTGGGAGGGCGAAGCTGAGGCCGGTACTGAAAGTGACCCCGATTTCCAGCTTCTCGGCATGACTGCTAAAAAAATGATGATATTGCATCAGTGGTCGTCTGAGCTAGACGAAGATGCCGTTATTTCCCTGGCCGATATCATTCTGTTTGAAATGTCCCTGACTATCGCTACCGAAGAAGATCGCATCGGCTTCAATGGTACTGGTGCTGGCGGTGATAGCCCTGGCTTTGCCGGGTTCGTTGGCCTTCTTGGTGCTCCTGCTAATGCGACTGCTGCAACTGCTGATTCAACCGGTGTTCCCATCCTAATTACCGGTGCTGCTACGAACGATCTCACTACCGAGGTTACCCAGGCGAAGCTCCGTGCTATGACTGGTGCTCTCCATACATGGGCTCGTGGCAATGCTAAGTGGTATATGCACCGGTCAGTACATGCTGATTTTGATGGTATCGAGACCACCGGCGGTGGTCCTGTTGTTACTTATCGTGACGGCGAGACTGCTAGGATCATGGGTTATCCAATCATGAATGTCGAGGGCATGCCTGCCTCTCCCAGTGCTCAGTCTACGAATGTTTTTGCTTTGGGCGATCTTCGCAAATCTTGGATACTCGGTGATCGTCGTGCAATGTCTATCCAGACATCCGAACATTTTGCGTTCAATACCGACCAACTTACTATTCGCACTACGTCTCGTGTCGGATTCCTGATGATCCAGGGCAACGGCATGGTGGTCTACAAAACGGGTACTACTGCGTAGTCTTCTGCTTTTCCTTGCGTCGGGGGGCTGGCGGACGTGTCGGCCGCTAGCCCCCTTTTTTGGTAATCACATAACGGAATTTTCGAAAGGCGAATTATGCCAATTAAGACTGTTTTATTGAAAACTGCTGAACACACGATCGAAGTCAATCCCCTTCTCGTTGCTGCTATTCGGCCTTATGAACTTAAGGCTGAGACTGTTACGGTCGTCAATGTGTTTGGTCACGAGTATCGTGTCCTTGGGAAGTGTTCCGAGATATCTAAGCTTCTTGGTTTTGAGGCTGTTGAGATTCCTGGCCTGGTGGAGCTTTCTGTTGTTCCTTCTTCTGCTAAGCCTGATCCCGTAGATTTTTCAAAAACCTTGAAGCCTGATGAAGCCGTAAAGCCGACTACTGGCTCTAGGCCTGGCAATCTCAGTGATCTTTGATTTTCTAGGCAGTTGAGATTGAAATCAATCGTGTTTGAGTGATCGAATCTGATCGGTCCTTTTGAAATTTGGAGAAATATTATGTCCCTAAAGGTAATTGACGGTGCGAGATTTCTTGGTAGTTCGGCAGCGGATATTCCGATCTCGAATTACGCTAATGCCAGCACCACGAATAGTGCTAGCCAGGATATGAGTGAGTTTTTCGAGCTCATGGCCCAGCTTGATGTTGGTGTCATTGTTGGTACCGCCTCAGTCCAGTTTGTAGTTCAAGAGTCCAACGAATCGGCCGCCAATTTCACCAACATCTCTGGTGCGACTGTAACCGTTGTCAATAGTGCCAACTCTAATTTGGCTAAACGGATTTCCGTCAACTGGAAACATCCTGATCGTCTTCGCTATGCTCGCTTGCAGGGTTTGGTTACCGTGGCTAATGCTGCGTTCTTCGGTGCGACGATTGCTAGATTGCAGCCCCGCGGTGGCGATATGGATATCGACGATTCTGTAACCGAAGTCAAGTAGTTTACTGCCTGGTTAATTGTTTTGTTTTGTTTGGAATTTTATTCACAGGAGATGTCACTATGGAAAGTAACATGTGGTTTAACTATCGCCCACTTTACGATTGTGTTGTCAACCGCCTTCACGATGAGGGTGTAAAAGATCCGGTATTGGTAGAGGTCGGCGTCTGGCTAGGGGCGTCGATCTCTCACCTTGCTGACAGATTGATTGATCGTTACGGACGTGAGGCGTTTGAACTTCACGCCGTCGATTTATGGTCTCATGATATCGACCATCCTGAAGAAAACGCTGAGGTCAGGGATTCTTTGAAGCATATTTCAGATGACGGTAAGACTTTGTTCGAGTCTTACCGTGCCTATGTCCAGGATCGCCAAGTTTACGATCAGATTTGTGAACATCGTGCCGATTCTGCCGACACTGCTGAGTTTTTTGGGAACGAATCAGTTGACTTCGTTTTCATTGATGCTGATCATGCACATGGTGCTGTTCTTCGTGATATCGAAGCCTGGAAAAACAAAGCTGTCATCCTGGCCGGCCATGATGTTTCTGACCCGGCTATTGATCAAGCCCTCCGCAAAGTCTTTGGCATCGACTACTACAAGATGCCTGCTATCGATTGCTGGACCACAGATGCCGAGCTTGCTGAGACTGTCAACAATCTCCATTCTTCCGTCTTCCTTGGCACGCCTGTAGGTGCTGGTGGCGGTATTGACCTTGGTAATGTTGCCGGGATTATCCATGCCGACAATTCTCGCCGAGTAGTTAACTGGGACTCTAGCTGTGGATCTCTGCTGCCTCACATGTTCAATGCGTTATTGTGCAATGCATTGAATAATAGGGAACGATTTGGTCTAGAATGGTTTGTGCTCCTTCACTCTGATATCGTTCCGGTCCAAATTGATTGGGTTGATCACCTGCTTGATACTTGTGACAACTATGAAGCTGATGTAATCAGTGCTGTTGTTCCTATTAAGGACGGAAACGGATTGACCAGCACAGCGGTTGATACCGACAAGTGGCGACCTCGCCGTATTACCATGACCGAAATCATGGAATTACCGGAGGTCTTCGATAACGATCTTATCAAAAAGCGGTTCGGTGGCAATTTGCTACTTAATACCGCCATGATGGCCTTTCGCTTGACAAGTGATTGGTGTCAGAATTCTTTCCCTTGCTTCGGTTTTGATACCCAGATTTTCCGTGATGAACATGGTGTTTATCATTGTGATATCGAGCCTGAAGATTGGAAGTTCTCTCGCTGGTGCCATACCCAAAACCTCAAGTTGGTTGCTACCCGTAAGCTCGGCATCAACCATATGGGTTCGGTTCCATTCAATAATTTTGGTGCATGGGGCAAATTGAAGACTGATACCGTGAATTGTCCAGAAACAGCATCAAAGTAGTTAAGGATTCCTTGTATGTTCTTATTGGCAGAAGGTGCAGCAATCGGCGGGCTTGAAGCTTTGATTATTGGTGGTGCCGTAGCCGGTTGTCAGGCAATTATCGCGGTCTCCAAGGTGGTAGGCGGAGCAATGGGCGTCCGTCTGCCTTCGTCCCGCAGTGGCTCAGATAGCCTTTTCGGGGCTTCTCAGGCCAGTCATTTGGATTGTGTCTACAATGTCGTTAAAAAGACTGACGACAATGGCACCCCGCTCGTGTACGTTCCTCGCGGCTGTAGTGCCTCTGTTGATAAAATGGTTGAACAAGTTTCCTTACTCACCCAATCGAACGAACGTGTTGCCTTGGCTCAAGAGGGTTTGACCGAAGCAATTAGAGAATTAAAAATCGCCGGCAAATAAGATTGTTGGCATGGAGGTTCGTATGACAAACGTTATTGATTCTGATATGAATGTTGAAGGTCTTGTTGCTATCGGTGCTGGTGTAGCCAATCCTCCTGCGGTCAGTGGCGGCTCTGGTGCCATGAATACCGTCAATCGTACCGCAGGGTCTTTCCATATGCGTACCGGGCTTAACCAGCTTCCTGAGATATTGCACAATAGTGAAGTCTTGAAAGTTGGCTTGGCTAAGGATGGCATTGAATGCCGACTTGTTGATTTAGTTGCTAACAGTGCCAACACCTATACCACTTACATACCTCGTAATGCGAAGATCCTCGGCGTCTCCCGACGTTACACACTGATCCCCGCTTCTTCTGCTGGCTCTATTGTCGTCGGTATAACTGTTGCTGGTAATCAGATTTTGGCCACTTCCAGTGAGGATGAGTCCGGTCTTACTAATGACACCTTAACTACTCACAACTTGACTGGTACTGCTGCTAGCTTGCTTGTCAGCGAGGGCGATAAAGTTATCATTACTGTCACCAGCAACAACGCTGACATGGTCAACGGTACTGGTGGCCAATACTGGATTTACTACGAAGCTAATTAATGAGCCATAGTGGCACGGTGTGCCGTGGCCGGCCAGGGATGGCCTAAGCGGCATACCGTTTCCTTCCCGTAGTCCGGATTGGAGATTGTCATGTTAAGTTTTGGTTTTTCAACTCTTGCGGAAATTAAGCGTAGGCTTGATATTTCTCCAGACGACCTCTCTACCGACACCCTTCTCCAAGACATATTACACCTTACTGCTGGATCAATTGAGAACGAAGCCGGCCGAGCTTTACGCCGTGTTCATGCTGTTACCGAATTTTTTACTGGTGGTAACCGAACTATCCGCACCAGTTCAGCCCCTATTGCTCAGATTCATTCAATCCGCGAATCATCTATTCGTGATTTTTCCGATTCAGACAATTACACCGAACTTGTCCAAGGTACTGACTATGTATTAGATGACGATGGCCAAGTTCCTGGCAAATCTGGAGTTATTCGCCGCCTGGATACCAAGTGGTCTGGTTCTGTTTCTAGTCCTGGCGAGATCCAGGTTGTCTATACTGGCGGATTCATTTCTGATGAAGAAGTCGCATTGAGCAATGGCACTACAATTATAAACAGTAGCAATGAAATTCAGGATTCAGGAATACAACGGCTCGAAGCATCTCTTGATGAGTTCTTTTACTCCATCGTATCGCCCTCTTCTGGCGTTATTCAATTTTTTGAATTTGGTTCGTTCCCCGCCGATGATATACACTCTCGTGCAATTGTCGAATTTTCCACTAAAAACATCATCTTACCTTCCTGGGACATAGTATCTCTTGAAGCCGAATTCGGTCTTCGCGGCTCCACTGCGGCTTCTCATGTTATATCTGCTTATCTTTTACCCGGACCCCTTGTCTTGGGTGGCTCAGAGCTTTCCGACCTTTACGACGCTACTGGCGGCACCCTTGTTCATTCTTTTACTATTGCGTCAAACGTGCTCTCTGTTCAAAATTTTTCGTTTTCTGACCCTTTGGTAGCTGCTGCTCGCGAACTATTTAACGATACTCTTGTTGATGGCCATATTAGTTTTGTCTTCAAAAAAACCGTTCTTGATAATATTATATCTGAGCTTGCAACTATTGAAAATACGGCAAACTCTTTACACCCGACTTTGACAATCACGCACCGTAATCCGGCAATCAATTCGTTTCCCGTTCCTTCCGATCTTCGTAATGCTAACCTTATCCAAACAGCTTACGAATTCCAGCAACGCAAACAGCCAGGCCTAATTTCTAAGGGTACAAAAGGTAAGTTTGCTTCCGGCTTCTTTGAGATGAAAACTCTTGCTACTCTTTTGCCAGAGGTTCAGCAAATTGCGGCAAGATACCAGCGACCCTACTAAGGAGTATTTCTGATGGCTGATTTTACAACGCTTAGCAGTGCATGGATTAATTTTTTTACCTATATGCAAATACTAGTCGGTGCCGCTGGGGATGGTGGCGATCTTACTATAAAGAAAGTTGTTGAAGGTGAGCATACTGCCTCATCTTATAACAAGGCGTTTGTTTCTCTCCAGCTATTGAAATCACAAGTCACATCTCGTACCGATAACAATAAGGTCTGGAAGCAAGAGCTAAAGATTGTCATATTTTCCAATGCCCTAACTCGCGATGGAGCCACATCTGAAATCTTAGCTAAAATGGCTCAGGTCGAAGATGCTATTGAGGCTTATATCAAACCTGATGCAGTTGAGGGGTTTGAAGATGCCGACTGGGGTATTACTTTTGACTCTGATACCAATGCCGGATCTAGCGTGTCTGCTGAATCAACACGGAACTTTACTGTTATCGTGGCTAGGGGCGGAAATTGATTGAACTCATTAAACATATCAAGTCTGCATCCTATTCCCCTACCAATTCGTCAGTATTGACGCTTATCTCTGGCGTTGAGTCTGCTGCATGGCGACTTGTTCGCAATATCTCTCCACCTGGCGATTCTCCTAATAATCTTCCTATAGGTATGGACGCGACTGTGTACGGTGGCCTCTACTTCCGTGATCCTGATTTGGCGATTACGCTGTTCGATCTCACGACTTACAATGACATTTCCGACGCGAATATGTTCGATCTCACTTTGATTTATGAACAAAGCAGGTCTATCGTGTCCAAAAGGTTTAAGCGTGTGATATTTGGTGCTAGCGGTGGAGCAATGATTTCTTCCTTGCGAATGCCTGACGGTGGCGAGCACAAGTTGCAATTCATGCCTTTCACTCTCAGCATGCCGACTAATGCCAAGGTGCTTGACTTTATTCAGGATGTTGCAACATGAGTGATATTCGCGGAACTCGCATTCCTTCTGCTTTCTATTCCAAATCTATCCAGTCTGGCGACTCTATGGATTTCGTTTTCCGTCCTGATAGATTTGAATCTTTCAAGATAATTTATGTTCGAACCCATTTCGTTGGCGGTTCTATTGCTAATTTAATTATTACACTCGATAGCTCTATTGGTGACGAGCACAATACGCAGCTTTACCTTGCTAGTGACCGCGGCAATGGTGCCGATATGAATTTAGTGTTTACCAATGACGAATTGGCCGACCCTTCCCCTTGGGCTTTCCAGCGAAAAGACGGCCTCCGATTTGAATGGCTTAATCCTTCCGACGTTGGTTCTTGGGGTATTGAGATTGGCTACGAACTCCTTAAGTAGGTGGAAATACTATGCCTCACCTTGTGATTGATAACGAGAATTTCGGCGACGACACCCCCCTCCCTCTTCTCATAGAGGCTAGTGACGGTACTGAAATATTACATGATAATTTAATTATCCGTGGTTTCGTGGTAGCGGAGGACGTGCAAATATCTACGTCCGGTGCTGGCGTTCCGGGTCAGCTCGGCATGTCTCGTGATACTCTTCTCGTTTGCGGCTAGTTGCCCTATGGATACTACTTACATTGTTTCTGGGTTCATGCGATCTGGTACATCTATGATGATGCAAGCCTTGTCTCGTGGCGGCCTTGTGCCCGACTTCTGCCCTTCTCGCGATGGCCTCAACATTAAGCATGGCGATTCCGATTATCTCCCTAATGCACACGGTTTCTACGAGCTTAGCCGGGAACAATACCAATCCCCTGATTTCCCTTCTGCTCATTCTGGCAAACTAATCAAAGCTCTTCACGGACGCGTTGTGAATCTCGTCCCTGGTAAGTATTTTGTTATTTTCATGCTCCGTGACTCTGAGGAGATCCGCCAGAGCTATGAAGCTTTTTTCTCCGGCCGCCGTGCTCCTCTTTTCGTTCGAAGCCGCTCCTGTTACCTCCAAGCCATGCGATCTGCCATAGGGATTCTTTCTGATCGTAGTGATTGCGAAGTGTGTGAGATTGATTATTCTTCTGTCGTTTTCGACCCGATGCCCTTTTTTCAGTCTCTAGCTGATCGTGGGTTACCTATTGATCCTGTTGTCGCTTCTTCTGTTGTCGATTCGAACTTGTATCGATTTCGCCGAGAAAGGCTTACACTGGGAATATGAAACCTTCATCCTCAATACCAATCCTCCCAGGCTCTACTGAACTATTGTCTGATCGCACTTCTCATAGCAAGCTGTTTTCGCGTGGTCCCCGTCGTATGCGACACGTTTTGACCTCTGGCCCAATTCATTATTTCGACCCTACGGCTGGCGATAATGGTTCCTGGTTGGAAATTGATACAGAAATCTCTGAACTACCCGATTCCCTGGTTGTCGACAAAACCGCTTATTATCTCGAAGTTGCCAAAGATTCTGTTGGTTTCTCGTTTCGACATAGTTCTGGCAAAACCATATCTGTTGAGCTTTACGCTGTTGACGGTGTTCCGCTTTCCGAATTGTCTCTCAATATAAATCCTGTGCCCTCCGATGGCCGTATATCATGGCCTAATTTACTTCCTGATCTTGATATATATCTTTCTATTCGTGCCGATAGTGTCGAGTTTTTCAAATTATTAAAAACTCCTCTTGCTCCTAAATCTTTTTCTTGGCGATATGTTTGCGATCGCGGATTTCCTGGCAGGGTTTCAGACACGTCCAAGGGCAAGGATAACAATAATTCCCAGTTGCATTTGTCTATATCTCGTGCCGCTATCGACTCTCTCTCTTTGCCTGGTAAAGATGTTTTTGTAGAAACTGAAATTTTTCACAATGAAATAGTCGTTCGCGACCCTGCTACTCGTATCGCTTATTATGTTAGCGATGTTCGATATCCTCTGGTGATTGATGTCCCTGAGATTTCTGAGGAAATATCGTCTGGTGCCGATGATGGCTTCCTTTATTACTACTCTGCTTCGTCTGTGTATTGGGAACCTTCTACGAGTGTCATTTTCATGGGTCATTCTCCTATGTATGATTCTATTGCTGGTCTTCGTTTCCAGAATTTGACTATCCCTATAGGCGTTGAAATCCATCTAGCCGAATTGTGTATGACTACTTCCTCCGTCATACAGCCTACCCGTCCCGTTGTTACTATCCGTGGTGACGACGTTGACAGTGCTGCTCCTTGGTCTAGCTCTGATAATCCGGCCGTTATCACTCCTACTACTGCGTTTTCTGAATGGCAGGCTACTAGTGCCGTCGGCGAAGAGGAGTGTATCGATGTGACTTCGATCATTTCCGAAATTGCCGCTCGTCCAGGTTGGGTTAGCGGCAACAACATACGATTTTCTCTCGAATACCGTGGCCC
>SDBT01007143.1_pt1 | contig 18431 bp, 52 predicted proteins | sample 2277101 | NCBI WGS metagenome assembly SDBT01 (sample SAMN10404973, study PRJNA504765) | marine sediment metagenome | isolation source: marine sediment core GS10_PC15, 103 cmbsf | place: Arctic Ocean: Southern Knipovich Ridge | collected 2010
TCTTACAGGTATAAAAGTGGCTGCTGGTGAAATTATGAAACTTGAAGTAACAACAAACTCTGGGGCTATATGTTGGGGTACAATAGAGTGTTGGGAAGAAGATACTGGTGCATCTCCTGCAGTATAAAGTATAATTAATATACTATTACATATTATAAATTACAATGTCTACAACAGTAAAAATTCCTATGAACGAGGAGACAAGAATTTCTTTGGAAGATTGTTTTATTGATGCACAAAATATGGATGCAAGAAAGTTCATTTTTGATGCACTCAAAAATGCCTGTCAAGATGCCAAGAGGTCAGTCAGAAATGGTGTGACCCCTATTAATCAAAGACAAGAAGACGGTCAGATGAAGCAGGAAGAGTATAAACTCAAGGATGTAAAACTTGATGACTACTCCCTGGAAGACAATGAAAAATGGCTCCCAGATAATTTGAGTCCAGAAGATAATACGCCAATTGAACTCAAACTTGGCGATAACACCATGAAATATCTTAAGATATTTGGCCAATTGGTGACTATTAGACACGAACAATACAACATGGCTGAGGAAGATTATCTCATAATACAACGTGAAGAGATGAAGACAAAACTTCCAAACAAAGAAGCCTATGAAAGATGGGAGAAGGGTATAGAGAAACAAAAAGAAACCCGACTTGCAGCAGTACCAACAAGTCTGCAACATGCACTTTACACCTCAATCTGGCCAATGCTTCAGCAAAAAATTGATATGTCTGATGGTCTGATGTTCGAGAAGGAATACAACGAAATTTACAAAGAGAAAAAAGACGAAAAGCCAAAACCATTGACTAAATAGCCTTTTATTCTATTCTTTTTTTTATAATTTAATGAGTGTAAATCCACCTCTAACAGAGGCTGAACGAATAGCCCTGGTCCAAGCAGACAGAGAAAGACGTATTGTTCAAATCATACTTGCAATTGTCTTAATCAGTGCTACAATAGGATATTTATTCTATTACACACTATTCATTGCCGATGCAGAATTCCAACTAACAGTCGCAAACGCCATGTTGGTATTGGTAATTATGGGTACTGGTGCAGGATTAGCAATATTTGGTCTAGGTCGGACAGTAGGGAAATAGTTAAACTTAAACCAAATACCTCTTTTCTTTTTTTATGGTAATAGTATGTGAAGCCATTGCTGGCGACACTATCAAATTTGGTCTTTTGCAAGACGGACAACCATATCCAGATATTAACGAGTATCATAAAAAATTTGAGAAACCAGTTCTCACTTACAAACTTCACAATCTTAGTAACGATATTGCCAAGGCAGAACATCAAACCAGGGCTGTCACAGTTGCTTTTCAGGTTTGGAGATTAAGGATAAAAAACCTACGATTCAGAAGAATCTATGATGACGAAAAGCCAGACCTTGATATTTGGTTCAGACCACAATCATATTTTGGAAGTGCTGGAGTTTTGGCTCATGCTACATTCCCTGGACAGTCTAAATTCTACATTGAGATTAATGATGGTTGGGACTGGGTATCACACGCTGCAATAGCAGATATTGGACACCCACCGATTGTGCCAATAATGATTCATGAAATTGGCCATGTTCTTGGTTTGGTCCATGACACCTTCAGCAACCTCAGCATAATGTATCCATCATTCAATTTAGGTGCAAAGAAGAATGACTTGTACACAAGAGATGTCAACAGAATCCAATGGCTTTATGGAGTCAGAAGTTTACGACAAAGGATAATTGACTATTTCAGGAGGAGGCGTGATGCTGGTTGGGATTTTGATTAAAGTTTTACTCGTGCCTGAATTAACGCCTGTAGAACATCGACCCAATCCCCCAGGGTAATTGGGTGATATTTGTCTTTGAAAAGATTTTTACATTCATTATCTGAAATCTGTACACCTAAAATACACAATTCTTCTAACAGAGGATTCAGAATATTATTCCATTTCTTGTCTGCTTTGTCTCCATGTTTGAAATCTACTTCCACCATTAATGGGATTCCATTGTACCGTTGTACATAGAAATCAAACTTGTGTTTCTGTACCTCTGTTCCATAGGACTCGTACAGGTCTGGATTGAATATTAATAATTTCTTTAAAGGATATTGTGCAATGACATTCTCCTGACCAAACATCCGACCTAAAATTATTTCAACTGTGGGTTCTCCTCTTCCAATATACTGGCTCATTCAATAGTCATCTCCACTGGAAACGCATGCCATCTTGGTAAAATTGGTTTTAGTGTTTTGGTAAATTTTCCTGTAAATGGATTAAGACATCTCACATCATTTTTCCTTTCTAACTCATGAAGACACCTGTTAAATGTTCTTGCAGGAGTTGGCTCTGCTAAAGTCTTCAGGAATTTTGTGTCCCCTGTCTCTTTTGCAAACTGTATCAATTCCTCAATATTAGAATCATTATGGTCCCACAATAACTGATGAATCATGGGATTAAGGGTCTTTTTCATTTAATCATCCATTTTTTATTTTTTCTAATATAAATAATTCCAGTCCCATCATCCTGGAAAACATCTCCTTCTTTTGGATTTTTAGGTTGTATCATTTCTTAATTTTCCTCACAATAGAATCCCTAACTTCTTTAAGATAGTTTAGTGCAGTGCTTTGAGATACTCCATAACCCAAACTTATTTCTAGTAATTTATCTACTGAAGCACCATTGAGAGCCAAGTTTCTTAATTGTATTATTCTCATGTGACGTATTTCTTTTGGACTTACCATTATACTGTCACTTGCCATTTCCAAATTCCTAATTCTATATCTCTGTCTTTATGACAAGCATGGCAGGCCATTCCATATTTGGAAGGATGCTTCATTACATCAGTGATGCGTTTCCAACTCCCACGACTGCCACCATTAAAGTCCTCATCAACTTTTACATGACTAAATTCTGCTGTCTTCCTGGTTAATTTTATATTACAACCAAAACACTTACCACCAAATGCTGCAATCACAGCATCTCTAACTTTGTGATACTGTTTTTGCCAAGGAGTTTTCTCTTTCATGGTGAGTAAATAAATTCTCTATCAACATACTTGATGTTTGGATATTGGTCCAAGTAACTCAAATATTCTCTTCCAAATGTTTGCTCTGAGATGTGCATTCGATTTAGTAACACACCTCTTTTTATTTTTCCATCCTTCATTACCAAAGAACAGAAGATTTTTGCTCTGGCCTCACCAGCAGCCTCATGATTTATGTTCATAGTTCATGTGCGTGTGTGTGTGTATTATAAATTACTGTTCAAAATTTTCAATTTTTTGTCAACTATTATTATTATTATTTCAAAAAAAAAATTTTTAATTAAGGACCTGAATTTTACCCACACACACACATCAATATTGATTACTAAGTGCTCTTTTCAATTCATCAATATCTTTTCTAATATCAGCCATCTCATTTCTGATATTGAGAATCATGTGAAAATCTCTGTCTTCAGCACTAATCATCTCATTGATTTTTTGCACAGTTTTCATATAATGTACATCTGCATAGTCTTTCATATCTGCTTGTAATTTTTCCACAGGCAATATATTATCATATTTACTATACTAAATATACTTTTATATACTTGGAATTACTATTAAAAGTATGAAATATATCCCTCAAAAAGATGATAATGTACCTACTACAATCAGAATGCCCAAAAGAGTCAGAAGAAAATTAGGCATGTTGGTTGATAAAAATACTACACTTCCCAAATACCTCGAAAAAATGTGTGATAAGGAACTTAAAAAAAGATGAGTAAATACCACTCCAACACCGAGTCTGATAGGGCAACAGAAGTAACTACTGCAAGAGGTGTAATTAATATTGCAAATGAAATTGCAGAATCTAACAGGCTCAGAAGAAAAGCAATTGAAATTGAACTAATAAAATTAATAGACCCAGCACAAATTTCAGATTGCAAATTTGATAAAGATGAGGACTTGGCATGAGCACTGAACTTACAGCATCTAGGGTATTGGAAATAATCAAGTGGTTGGCAAATTATCCAGTTAATATGAGATTACTTTTTCAAATAATAAATTTATTGCAAGAGGAATTGGCAAACCAGGAGGCTGACAAGAAAAAGAAATGAGCACTGAATTCCAAACTCTCAAAGAATGTATTGAAGCAAAGAAAGGAGCATTCATTGGAGTAATCATAAAACAAAGTGATTTAAAATCTGGAACATCAAACAAAGGAACAAAAAGTGAAAAAGACTGGACCAATAAGAGATTTACCATATCAGGTGAAGATGGAATTGAAATTGAATTAACTGCATGGAATGTCGAAATTGACAAATTCACAGTTGGTAACAAATATGAATTCACAGGTTTTTGGTTCAAAGAGTATAATGATGAACCACAACTTGCAGTTGGAAAGTTTGGCAAAGTCAACTTGATTGGCACTGCAACAATTCCAACAAAACCAGGACAAACAACAATGCCAGAGCCTGACCCAGCAGGAAGGTTTGAAGAACCAGCACCACAATCAAATTCACTTCCAGAGATGGGTGGCTCATTTGAAGAATTTAGTGAGCAACAATGTATTCAACTTTTACAAATAGAACAAACTGTTAAAAGAATGATGACCAAGTTTGACCCAACCAAAATCCATGAGGGTCAGAAGGTTGGAATGCACACTAAGGAAATTTACAGAGAGTCAAAGAAATTCAAGTTCGAGAAGGCCAGCCAAGAATGACCAATTACACCATTGGAACCAGTTATGAAAGAAGATTCATCAATAATTTGTTAGCAACTGGTGAGGCTATTAGAGGAGCAAGATTTTATCATTCAGAAGGACCAACTGATGTTTGGTGGGTTGACAAAAGAGGTAATCATATTGAGGCCCAACTGAAATATTCAAAGAACAAGCCTTACATTTCCAAAGAAGAACGTAAAAAACTTAGAAAATTTGCAAGGTCAGTTCCACAAATTAAGGTCCTATTAGTCATGAAGAAGTTTCGTAAAAAAGAAAAATTCGAGTTGATACGTTGATGAAATACCAACAAGTCCCCAACAGAGATGAAGTAATTGCTTTTATTCAGAGAAAACACGAAAAGGAAGGTGGGAGAAGTTACAAAGGAGTGAGGTATTACAAATAATGAAACATACTCAAGACCAATGGTTACAGTTTGAGATGGATTTTGTAGAGGCCAAGGAACGATTCATTACAACTGGTGAATGCAAACATGAAGAGAAGTTCCTGGAGGTAACAAATCCCTACAAATGCCTTGTTGAATTAATCACATGTTCAATATGCAATAAAATGTTGGAAAAGGTGTATTTATGACAATAAAAATGAACAATATATTTAATATATTATTACATACTGAAGCAGACATGACAATTGGAATGCAATTATCAGAAAAAAACTTTAAACGAGTAGTAAAAGAACTCCCTCCAAAGTACAAGAAGCAATTACTGAGGATTTACACCAAACATGCCAAGGTTCTTGGACCAGCAAAAAGGAGATTGTTACACAATAAATGACAATGCAGGATGACAGGGAGGCAAGAGCCATTAAATCTGTGGTCAAGGAATCAGAAAGGCTCAGAAAAATTGAAGAACGACTGATTAAGGAACGTGACCAATTACACGAGTATAATAAAAAAATGAACAAAAAACAGACAATAACAATAATTGAAGAAGAATTGCTAGATAAAATACTAGGTGAGGCTCCCAAGAGTGGTGAATAATGGAAACAATAGAATCTGAAATTGGAACTTTATTGAATAATATTATGAACAAAGCAGTGCTGTCCCAAAGAAGTCCCATTGCTGCAAAATTAAAAGATGACATCAAAACGATATGCAGCAACGCATTGGATAATGCAGTGGAGCAGACATCCCCAATGACCATTGAAAGATTAGTCAATCTTGAAAACATGAAGAGGGAATCATAATGGAAGAGATACCACTCTGGAAAAAATTTCTAGTTGGAGCAGTAGTGATTGTTGTAGTAGTATTGGCAGCAGTGGCATTTGGGGTGTTTGGCTCTTGAATGGTAAGAATCCAAAATGTCCATATTGTAATTCAGTTTCTACACATCATAATATGCAACATTATAACGGATGTAAATGGTTCAATAAAAAATGGTGGCAATTTTGGATTAGAATTCCTAAAGAATGTATGGACTGTACATGGTTAAAATGAACAGTGAATCTAAATGTCCTAGATGTGGAAAAATATCAGAGTTTGACAGGACTGGATTGTTCTGGATAGGATGTGGCCACACAAGATGAATATTATTGAGCATGAATGTGGATGCAAATCCAATGAAATTGCGATAACATTATGTAAAAAACATTGGGAGGAAATGAGGGAGAGTTTTCTCAAATATGTATGTCCATCAATAGAACCCAAAGATGTCAATTGGAAGACTGTTCACTTGGCAAACATTGAAGAGAAAGTGTATGGAGAATCAGCATTGAAAGACTTGATGAGACCAGCCAAGAATCCATTAGGTAAGGGATTTTTTAAGGCGATGGGAAGATGAATCTAATTCACATGTATGCACAATACTGGTGGACAATGGGCCAGTATTGGCAGGCAATTTTTACAGCCTGGCAAAAGTTTGTGATGGAGGAAATAAAAAATGATTAAGTATCATAAATGTGGAATACTCACAAGAATCACCTTCAGAGAATGTGACCATGACCATTGGGACTTTTTCAGATATTTTTGGTTCTTAGTATTGATAACAACAGTCACCTTGATTGTGGTTCCAATTGCTTATGATTCTCACATTGGTTATGAGGCTGGATTAGTATTTGTGCAAAATGCAGACTGCTATGACCTCAGAGAACATCTGGCATTGGAGAAGACTTCTGGATTAATTTATCTTAAAGTTGAACAGAAATTCAAATGGCTCTGTAATGACAATATGATTATGGAATTGGAACCATAATGAACTTTGATAAAGATGAAGACTCATTGGATGTTCGGTTTAATACTTACAAACTCAAAGAGCAGCAGATAAAATGGAGTTTAGAGGAAATTAAACTAAAAAAAGCCCTACTGGACTCAATGGCAAAGAAAATTACAGATTTGGAGACTCGAATATTTTTTGCTGAAATTGACAGATATGTATTTCGTTCATTCTATGAGGAACTAGATATTGAACTTGAAGCAGAATTCCAGGAGTTGAATCATGGCTGAAGATTTGGGAGAATTCAAAGCAGTACAATTTATTATGGAATGCACAGAGAAACTGGCAAAACACATTGAGGTTGGAGGTGTAGTGGTTGATATAGAAACTGGAGTGTTGGAAGTCAAAGAAAAGACAAAACTCAAGGATGGTAATTACAAGATTGTGGCTGTACCGAGGTTTAAGGTATGAAACATTTCAAACTAATAGGACCATTGACAACAACTGAATTTGATATTGAAGATGACCAAATGCTAACTTGGCAAATCATAAACACCAAGGATTATGAAAAAGGTAAATCAAACCCATTAGAGTGGCCTGAAAAAAACAGAGTGGCATATCCAACGGAGAAACAATCATGACTGGCCAAGAATCTCTTGAAAGGTTACTTAGAATTTATTATTACATGTGTAAGACAGGAAAAAAGAGAGTTGAATTCAACAAACTTAAAGCAGAAATTGTGGAGAGTATGAAATGAATGACTAGATGTAATTTTGATGAACCCCATTGTTCTTGTGATAATAATGACAATTGGGAATCACTAGATTTGAGTTGGTTGGGAAAAATGGTCAAATGTAATAAATGTGGAGACCAATTCTTTGTGAGGGTAATTGGAAAAGAATGACTGAAAAAGAGCCAAAAGCCCACTCAAGGAGCCTGAAGACTGTACTTACTAAAACAGAGTTGGAGCACAAGTACAAACTAGGCCTGATGAGAGAGTGTCAGATTTATGGCAAATCACTCAAGGAATGCAAAATTTATTTTGGAGGTAAGGGATTTTCTCTAAGCAAGACACAATTCACTTCATTGAGAAATGAGTTGAAATCACGCAAGTCTGCAAAGAACTGGTTTTCAAATGAGGCCCTCTATGTAATGGAGGAGGCACACATGATTTCAGTAGAGACTGGAAGAAAATTAGAGGAAGATATAATTCTAAAATATTGGAAGACAGATGAACTTGATGAGAAATTAAAAATCATTTCACAGTGGGAATCACTACAAATGACCATGACCAAAATGTACTCTGCAACTCCAATGGTCCAGGAACTGATGGAGGTTCATTCGAGGCAGGAATTAGAGGAAGCCAAAACACAGGTGGCAACCCCCCCAACAAATAATAAATAGAAGGTATGTATAAATATATTATGTATATAATTACATACGAGGTAGAACGTCCATCATGAAGGCTGACATTGAAAGAGATGGAGAATATTATAGAGTCATTCTAAGACAAGGCACACACAAACTACACTCTGAAAAATTGAATTTAGAAACTGCTGCGGATTTGTATTTTCATTTTAGAAAAGGTTGGGAAGAAAGAGTATTCGATTTGAGTTCTAATTCAGTTGAACAACTAACCAAATCAACAGGAGGTCAGGAGATAAGTTAGATGAAATATTGTCCTAAATGTAATAATAATTATTTTGATTCGGTTTTATATTGTAATGAAAAAGGATGTGACAATATTCTACCATTAAAATCACATAGGATAATGAGATAGATGGGTTGGTTAAAGGAAGAACTTAAGGAAGCGGAGACAGAAATTGAAAATTATCCTAAATGGAAAAAGGATTTGATAATGAGGTATTGTAACAAATGACACTTCGAGGTTCAAGTTAGATGAAAGAAAAAAGATGTCCTAGATGTGATATAATTACTCTAGATGGTTGGCTTTGTAAATGGTGTGAGGATAATTCTAAACTTGCTAGGGAAGAACAAAATAAGATTAGAGGTAGTGATAATGTGTAATTTTACTTTCTGTAAATGTGAAACCTGTGTCTGCCTTAGTGGATATTGTGATGAAGAAAATCCAATTTGCGATTTCTGTAAAATTGGAAGTCATGTCTTCAAAAAGTATTGGAAAATTTGCACTCATGGACATCCAATTACCAAAGATGGAGTGAGTAATGCAGACATTTAACTATCTGTTATTAATAAGGGAAACAGCAGACTATGAAATGATGTTAAAGACCTATGGTGATAATATTGAGAAATAGAATTATTTGTAAAGACTGCAAGATTGTCCTGGAGACTCGAAGTGAACGCAGTGCTCAGCAGTGTGAGAAATGTCAATTAGCCTAATTGTGAATTAATTTTAACAACCTAATTCAAACCACCTCCTCCACCTACACCACCCAATGACTAAAAAAATCACATGTAAATGTGGACACCAACAAATGACTAATTCAAAACTGAAACTTGTCACTTGTGCGAGTTGTGGGAAGAAGATTCACAATGGCTAAAATTAAACCAGTACACTGGGCCATTGGAATTTCAGTATGGCTTGTATTTGCTGCTGGACTCATGATTGGTGCTTATGGTGAAGAGGTTGATTTTACAACAATCACTCCAGAATGCAAGGGACCATATCAAGCATTTGAAGCAACTATTCTTGGAAACAAAACAACAACTGTTTATCAATGCCTTTGGGTTGATGTACAAATCACACCTCCCTCAATAATGGTGGAGCAACCTAATCTTACTCCAGAAGAGGAAAAAGTGATTGATGATGCCAATGAATGCAGACAAGACCCTGAATGTGAAATTTCTCCAATTATACAAATAGATGACCCTATTGGGCCAGATACTGAGGAAGAAATCAGAGATGAATTCATTGAGAAGAATAGAGACCGAGCATGTAAGGATGCAGCAGCAGAAACTGACTTGTACAAAAAACAAAAGAAACAGGATTATTGTGATTCATGGAGTGAAGCAACAGCTTGTGAACAAGGTGTTAATGAGGCTCAACCATCACAAGGCCACAGGTGGTTCTTATCAACTGATTTTGTTCTGAGTGTTTGGAGGCATTATAATTTTGAAAATGATTACTGGCTCCAGGTGCTAACAGCAGCAAGTCTTGAATGCGTGTATCAAAAGACGATTGTTGAAGGTCAAGTTTATGGCAGACAGTACCAAGATATTGCAGATGCTACAATAAACTATGTACATCCGTATCATGGCAACATGGCCTTATCTGGCAATATTATTTTGCCTCAAGCATTGACACCAGCAGTTCATGCCAATTCAATCAAAGTTGCTGAAGACACAAGATGCTCACTAAGACAGTTTCAAAGCACTTGGGATGATTATAATTGCATACAAGGACCAATTGAATCATGTTCAATGCCAACTGATGCAGAACTATTGATTATTTACGACACCCAATGGAGACCAATATTTGCCGACACACCAGTCAAAGAATACTATCAGGAAATCTATGACAAGTGTTTGAAGATGGTGGAAGATGGTCAACCTAAACAAAGACATAGTTACAAAACATCACAGGCTTGGATAAATGCTGAGAACTATAAAATCAATCCACTCTATTCAATGCCAATTGGAATTCCAAAAAGTGGAATACCAATTACTGGTTGTGGAGGTGCTGACGGTGAATGTAAGTTGGTGTTCCCTACAAATTGACCAAGTGTAATCAAGAAGGTTGTGAGATGAATGCAATGTTTAAAGTAGTTCATCTTGGCACAAAGGAGGTCAATTATTGTATGGAACATCTAAAAAAATACCAAGCAATAATGGATGCAATGGGAACACCACAAGCATTGGTTTATCCAATAGGGAATGAAACCGAATGAAATTCCCCATTTTTTTCTTATCCCCTGAACCTTCCAAAAGGAGGCAGGAAAGGATATGAACAATCAAATATCAATAGTTGCACTAATAGTTGCTGTCATTGCTATTGCAGGAGCAGTAATTAACAGTGCAACACAAACAGACACAAGTGACTTTGTGTTAAAATCCGACCAAAAGGAATTCATCCTAGCAGCAACAGGAATTCTTGATGGAATACAAGAACCATGCTATCAAGACTCAGACTGTGTAAAGTTCTTTGCAAGGAAATTTGTCACTGAAGACCAAATCAATCCAGTTATCAATGACTTGGTTGCAGTAGATGACCAACTCAGAACAGAAATTGTCAAAAACAGTGATAATTTCATCGACAACCATCCATTCAACTTTGAGCCAGAAGAGTTTGAAGTTGTAGGTGAAGTTGAGGCATTTAGCACATTGCTGGCCATAACTCTTGAAAGAGAGAATTGGCAATGTGCTCAAACAGTAGTATTTACTGGTGATGCAATAGCTCATGGACCACAAGTTCAAGCAACAGTTACAGAGCCAGATGGTGATGAGAGGTATCTGAATGCCATTGTTTATCCAACTGGAGAGTATAGATTTTCATTTGGAACACCACTTGGATGTGAATTAGGTGAATACTCTGTCTTTGTTGAGCAAGGCAAAAAAAAGTCACAAACAGTTTCATTCACACTAAGGGAATGATTCTTCTTTTTTTTATTTATGAGATGGTATAATGGGAATTGCCAGAGTCTGCAAGTGTGAACATCATTCTGGGTATCACAAACAAATTCAAATAAATGACAAGCAAGGCAAGTATGAGAGTCGAATTTTTGTTGAATGTTTGTGGTGGAACTGCGATTGTAAGAAATTTGATGAGGTTAAAGTAATACCATCAAGTCATTATAATTATCCAAACGGTAAGCAAGATGTTACAAATTAAAGAAGCAAAAACAATGGCAGAGGCCAGGACTGGAAATCCATATTCCATTGCATTGAGGAAGGACACCAGTCCAATTCCAAAAAGATTCTATTGTCATTGGAATCTCCCAGGAGATATAATTCAATATGATGAAAAAGGAAAGGAGATTATTGATGACAAGAAGGGCCAATGTTGTTTTAATCATAGGATTGGGTTGCCAGAAAGGAAATGGGAGACTGACTTGTCAAGAGTAGAAGTCATTCCAGTTGAACTCACTCATTTTAACAGAAGGATGATGAAGAATTATTTCAAACACAGAAAATATTCCAAGAACAAATGCAGAGGTGATGGAACAACTGAGATAATCACTGTCAGATGGAATGTTTTCAAGTATGGTGTAGTTGGAAGTATTAAAAATCGTAAATGTATAATTCTTCCAGGAACCTCCCAGAAACTAACAAATGAAATTTCCACAAGAATCAAGGCTCTTTGTGACAAAATACCACAAATTTATCAAAATGGAATACCTAACTCCAATGCACCACTCAAATTTCATTTTAGAAGTGGGACTCGTATTGAACTTACAAGTGCAACACCTGATGCAGACAGAGGCTATGAAAATGTAGGTGACATCAACCAGGAGGAAGTTGCACATTGGGATATGATTGATGACAAACCAGTGTTTTATGCCTCTGAAGGAGTACATGAAAAAACAAGATGCCACATTACACACAACACCACTCCAAGAGGCAAGGCCAATTTTTATTATGAATTGGTGTGGGCTCCTGATGCCAAGTCAGACTTTTTCAAACATATTGTGAACTGGCGTGAAGTGGTTGGACTACCAGTTGAGAAGGTGGAAGACCTCTATGATGTGGGTGAAATTACTGATGAGATGTTGGTCCAACTTAGAAAAAACCTAGTCCATCAATATCACAATGATGAACATTATCGTGATTGGTATGACACATTTGAAAAATCTGGGGTCAGAGTGTTCTGGGACAATGGTGAATTGATACCCATTGAGGAATTAGTTGATGTTCCAATTCCAATTATTGACATAAATGCAATTGTTTCAGACTCACAAACTGAAAGGTCACACTATGACCAGGAACTTGACAATGAATTTATCAGTGGAGAGAACAGAGCCATTGGATTGTTCCAGGAGGAAGACTTGAGGCCTGATGATTTAAGAGAACAAATTAAAAAATATGATATTGGTAACTTTGACAAAAAGGAATTCAATCCAGAGGACTTTGGACTATGATGACATCGGATGATGAGTGTGAATATCCTTCATGCACAAGACAAAGGTGGCTTGGTTGTGTACAGTGCCATTACCATAATGGACTTTGTAAAATACATCATGATTGGGGACTGTCATCATGAAAGTCAGATTTGAGCAGCCATTGGACAACCTTCCACCAGTATGGACCAAAAAAGTTCTAAAGTCTGGATTCTTAGATACTGGAGGCTCAGTGGACCACGCTTGTTTTACAATGCTCAGAGTGGATATTCCTGAAAGAATCATGTATGTCACAGGTGCAATGTTTTGGAAACTCTCTGAAGCAGACAAAATATTTTTTGCTACAATACGAAATGACATTGCCAAATTACATTTGATTAACAGATTTGATTTGATGGGCTGTGAGACCAACAACTATGGAAGAAGTGAGATGGAATCACTGAGAAGAGAATATGGAATCAGAATGATTGGAATCAATACCACTGGAAAGATAACTGATAAGAAAAAACTCAGGAAAGGTGATTCAATGGATAAGGAGGCAATAATCAAATTTACCAATTCTTGGAGACAAAATGCAATTGTGGACCTAGATAATGAACGCAAACTGGGCCAGATTAAATTCCTAAAACACAAGACTAAGGACTTGCAGCAAGTTGTGAATGAATTGGATTCATTTGTCAGAAAGGACCCTGAAGGAGTTGGAGCAACTGGAAGACCCAAATTCGGTGCAGAAGGAACCCAACATGACGATGGTCCAATGAGTATGCTTGGAAATTTTCACATGGTAAAAACCAAAGTCTTCAAGATTTACACTGGTGTTGGAACCGTTGGAGCAGTCCCAAATGTGTCAGAAAGAGTTGTTGACAAGCAGCAGCAGTTAGCAGGAGGAAGGGCCATTGGAGTTATTAACCAAGAACAAGCATACAATGGAATATAATTTTATATATTATCATAATTCTCAAAATACAGTGCCAAAAACCAAAGCAAAGTTAAAAGGAGATAATTTCATAGAGAATAAGTTACAGGCTTGGGAAGAACATCAAAAAATTAAAACTGGAAAACTAGATGGCAATTATTGGGTATGGCCTTCTGGACTTAAAACTCATTTGAGATTCATCAAAGAAGCAGTGATGAAAAGAAGAAATTTACCAGTTGGATTTTATGATGAAGCAAAAAGATTGAATTTACCAAACCTCAATGTACTTGCAGCCAGAGCAAAATCTCTTGGCCTAAAGGATAGTGTTAAGAAATGAGTCACAGAAACGGTAATCCAAAACCACATGCAAATGAACGCACTTTGAGAAGATATAGAGAACGTCATGACATTTCCACACCAGCAGATGAGGCACATAGAAGTTACCTACAAGGAATTAAGGATAAAATTTTTGAATGGAGACATCCAAAATCAATAAATGTAAATCCACTGGAGATTAAAAATGCCTGAGTATTGGGAAGAATTTCCAGATAGAGAACGTCAGAGAAAACTCATACTTGGACTGTTGCCAGTAATAACTACCAAATCAAGGATGATAAAAGATGGCTGAGCATACTGCAATAATTGATTCAATGGGTGGTGCATTCGTGCTTACATGCCAGACACTTGGAATCACCAACATTGAGATGCCATACAAGGAAGTCAATGCAGAGACAGTCAAGAAAACAATCCTGGATTACAAGTATCTCAAGGAAGAGGATGCTAATTTCGACTTGGTAATTGTAGATAACAGGCCAAAGGTGGAACCAAATTTTAACGAACTCAAGGCTGAGCAATCCAAAGAACTTAATAAAAACCGTAATAGATTGTAACCAGTGGCCACAAAGAAGAAAGCAAAACAACCCAAAAAAGATAAAAAACAACCCCAAAAGAGAGCAAAACCTATCAAAGAACCAAAACCCCATCATATCTACTCACAGATGGATGAGGCATATCAGAAAAAATTCAATGAAGATGTAGCCAAAAACAAACCATTAGCATCTCGTGTGATGGGTTTATCATTTACAGATTATGCTGAATACAAATTCATGGGTGCTGATGGAGTCAATGACCCTTGGATTCAAAGAAGTATGGGAGTCAATCTTCCCAAGAATTACATTCCTCGGATGAGCACTCAACCAATCACTGTGCTTAAAAATCAAAAGACAAAGCAATTATCAATCAAACAATTTACTGCTGCTGATTACAAACTGATGGGAACACCAATTACTCAAACTACTGAAATTGATGTCTTCACTGGTGCTGTTAAATCAACAAAAGAGAAAATCATCTGGCCTAAATATTATCAAAATCCATATCAATATCAGGACTATGTGTATTTGCAGGACATTTATGCAAACACCATTGCAGGAAGAATTTTTGAAGTAGTGGGATTCTTTGCACTGGCAAATGGAGTCAAGCCAAAACTTAGAGTAAAAATTGAGAGTGAGTACAAGTCAGATGAGGATAAACAAAAGGCACTCCAAGAACACAAATGGATGATTGATACATTGGAGGAGATTGAGAGAAATGTCTCAACATCAACAACTCCAAAATCATTTGGAGATGAGACTGATAATGATGAATATCCTGTTGGTCCAATGGGAACAGCAAAGAATTCTGACACACCAGCCTATGACACACCACTCCAGAAAAAATGGTTTGCTGCATTCATCAATGAAATGATGTTTGGAAGGGAAATCATAGTCCCAAGAATGGACAAGGATGACAACAAAGTAAAGGTGATTGAGGATGGAAAGGAAGTTGAATACAAGAATATTCCAAAGTTAATGCTGGTAATTCACCCAAGGGACATGGGATTTAATTATGTAGACTTTCAAACACACAGACTGCTTGGAATTCAACTGAACAATTCCAACTGGATTCTAAGGCCAGATGAGATGATATTCTGGGAATGGATGCCAGACAATCCAGTTTATGGTTCCAAATTCTATGGACTATCAGCAGCACAATCCATGATGGGCAGTGCAAGAACATTGAGAAGAGTCATTGAAGTTGACTTTCCACTCATTGCAAAAACAAGATGGTCTGGAATGTACTGGCTAGTCTTCAAGAGAAAGGGTGAGACAGTTGGAACATCTGATGAGGAACTCAGAAAAATACTTGCAAACATTGAACTAAATGGAATCAATGCAACCCTGGAGGATGAACCAAAGGATGACTTTATGCTCCATAAAATTGACCTGGACCCAAAGATTCAGGAACTATTGCAGATGGTCAAAGATTTAATTCAATACATGATGGCCCAGGTTGGAATGCCTCAAGGATTACTCTATGGTGAGCAGGACCTTAACAGAGATACACTCAAAGCAAAAATTTCCTCCTGGACCAAAGGTTCACTCAAAAAATACAGAGACCCATTCCTTGAAACAATTACAAATCAATGGTATCGTAGACTTACAAAGACACTGGAGGACCAATCTCCAAAATGGGTTGAGGCAATGAAACACTTTGAAGTATTTGCTTCTGTTGATGAATTCAAACTAGATGAGAGAGAACAACTGATTAACGCATTGATGATGCTTGAGAACATTACTGGCAAGTGGACAGTGGAAGCAGAAGCAGACTTTATGGAAATGCCAGACTTGCAACAAAAGATAGACCCAGATGCAGGACCTGAAGATGTGCCACCAATGCCAGGTAAGGGTGGGGGTTTTGATGTAAAAGACAAAGAGAGTGGCAAAGAATTTGGAGTGAGTGAATCAAATTGACTGACTGTTGTGAGATTCGTGCAAACATCAGAGTTTTAAATGAAGACATGGTTGTTTGTAAAGTATGTGGATTAAAGCATAAGGTGTTCCATTGATGGAAATTACTTTTGACCTGAATATCTTGTTAGCATTTGGTGTTTTCATTACGCCAATATCAGCAGTAGGAATCAGACATTACATTATCAAATCTCGATGCTTTACAATCCTACAACAGAAGGTTGAGAACTTAGAAACACATGATGAAGGTTCTAGTGATACTCACAAGGAAATTTTTGACAGGTTGAACAGTCTTGATAAAAATGTCCATTTGATTTTGGGTGCAATGAAAATCAAGCCTGTTGATTAAAAAAAATTGCTCCTAAAAGGGAGCATCTCTTTTTGGTAGAAATCTACCTTCTGATGGGAAGTAAACCCATTCTTTCATTGATGGGTCAGAGAAGCCTTTGACAAATATACCGAGAACATGGTGTCTGAATTGTTTCAATAAACTCCATCCATCTTCGAGGGAGTCTCTAACATCTTCTCTGTCATCTTTGCCAAGGTGACTGAACCAATGTTCCACGACACTAATAGGAACGTGGATTTTGTTTCTTTGTTTCATCGCTACAAAAGGGTATGTTAAACTGATATATATAATGTATGAATAATATATTTTTATATATTAGTATGCTGTGGATATATTGTAATGAAACAAGAACTAATTTTGGTTGGGCCTCCTCTTTGGGCCAAGGACTTGCTTGCAGAAGTTGGAGCAATTGCAATGAGTTTGGAACACCAGGTGGCTGTCAATTTAGAGGGGTTAGTGGACTAGATGGCAAACCGAGTGACCAAGAAAGAGTTTGACAAAATAAAAAATGAGTCTTACACTGTTATCTATTTTGAAGACAAATCAAGTGAGAGAGATTTAATGGCTGGTGGATTTGATTTTCTTTCAGTATTCAAAGAAGTGCAGCGAAAAGATAAGATTCCTATTTTCGTTTCAAAAGAACAGGCTGAAGCAGTTCACAGATTAGAACTTAGTATGGGCCACTTTGCAAGAGTCACCTATGGACAAGTTATGAAAATCAAGAGGTTGATGAAAAATGGTTAAGATTTCTGTTAGTAAAAATAATTTTGTTAAACGATTAAGCAGAACCAATGTTGCTTCTTATCATGCTTTTCGTGATGGTGGTGAACCAATTGTTTTTCTAAAATATGGTAAATGTGACTGTGGTGAAAAACTCTTTGAATTTGAACAAATTTTACATGCCCTGGAACATGAGTTTGTTGAATTAGAATCTAGAAATATACTAAAGCCAAAGTGGACCAAGAAAATTAGAATTGGATTTGACATGATGGCATTCAAATGGCATAAATTTACAATTAAACATCACTGTGAATTGGTAGAGGAGATTTATTATGGCTAATAATTCCAATTGCAGAAATTGTGGTGATGAACTCAACACCCAAGAGAAAAATTATGGTTGGGGTGACACTTGCTTTCCTTGTGTCAAAGAAAGTGCAGGAGAAGAGGAGTTGTTCTACCTTGATTGAAGTTTTAATTTGTGGTGTCAAAGGTTGCAGTTATGAATTACCAAATGATAGTGATTCACTGGCCAGACAGACACGCCATGAAATCTGGCATAAGGAGAAATCCTGGAAAGATGGTGGTCCACGAAATAACATTATTGGAATTTGTACTTGGAGGATTAGAAAATGAGTTGTGGAAGATGTCATGATTCTCATGTATTCATGAGAAGTGTTTGTCCACATTGTAATGGCACTGAAATGAGTGATGGAAGTAAAAAGAGACATCGTGACGGAAAGATGGTGAAGACAAAATGAG
>SDBT01007144.1_pt1 | contig 18429 bp, 13 predicted proteins | sample 2277101 | NCBI WGS metagenome assembly SDBT01 (sample SAMN10404973, study PRJNA504765) | marine sediment metagenome | isolation source: marine sediment core GS10_PC15, 103 cmbsf | place: Arctic Ocean: Southern Knipovich Ridge | collected 2010
AGATGTCTTTCCGATGTCATGAATCAGCCCGGCCATATAGATTCCATTGAGTTGCTCTTCTGAAAGGCCCTGTACTTCGTCCAGGACGAACGTGCCCATCTCCTGAGCTATGGCGCAGGCCAGTCGGGTCACGCGCTGCTGATGGCCTACTGCGAATGCATCCCTCTCCTCGGCTATTGCTGCCAGAGCATGGACCGTTTCATCGAGGGTTTTTCGCAATTGCGCATAACTTCGTCGGAGTTCATTCTCCGTCCGCTTGCGCTCGGCCTGAGCGCGCTCTAGCTCCGCTATCTTCTCCTGCAGAGCTTCTATCTCTTGGATCAACTGAGCCTTCCTCATCTTTGAGTAGTCCATGATACCTCCCACTTGTCCCATGTTACCCCAAAAGTCCGTAGGGCAGACTTCGGCGTGGGTGCTTGTCCTGAGTCGCTCACCTTCTACTCGAACGTAAGCCCCTTCTCGGCAAAGAGCTTCAAGCAAGCATCTGCCACCTGAGAATCGTAGAGGACGCCCCTGTTCTGCGAGATTTCCTCCAGAGCCTTATCCAACCCGCGAGCCGGTCGGTAAGGTCGGAAAGAGGCCATGGCTTCGACAACGTCAGCCACACCCAAAATCCTCGCCTCCAGGATGATTGCTTCGCCCGACAACCCTCGAGGATAACCAGAACCATCCATCCTTTCGTGATGTTGCAGCACAATCTGGGCCACCGGCCATGGAAAGTCTGTGGTTTTCAGTATGTCGTAACCCACTTGAGGATGAGCCTTGATCATGCCCCATTCGAGTTCGTTCAACTGGACAGGCTTGCTGAGGATTTCAGCGGGTATACTGATCTTCCCGATGTCGTGAATCAGCCCGGCCATGCGGAGTCCCTCAATCTGCTCCTCTGGAAAGCCCATCTCTTCAGCAATGGCACAGGCCAGTTGGGTTACCTGCCGTTGATGGCCAGCGGTGTAGGGATCCCTTATTTCGATTGTGGATACCAAGGCATTGACCGTTCCTTCCAAGGTTCTTTGTAGTTGCACGTAGCTCTGTCGGAGCTCTTCCTCCGCCCGCTTACGCTCGGTGATGTCTAGCCCATATACATTGACGTAGTCTGCGTCCACTACAGGTGCAAACGTTAGGGAGAGTATACGACGCTCACACTCAACAACAGCATCTTCGCTGGAGCCAGAACTGAGAACATCTGAAGTGAGTTGACGCCAGTCGTCAGGCAAAGTTTGGTCCATTTGGCATCCCCAGACGTTCAGCAAAGGCAAAGCGGCTTCGTTGGCGTAGATGACAGTGCCATCCTTTGCGACCCGTAGCACGGGGTTGGGGTTTTCGCTTGGGAACTTTGCTAACTTCCCTATCTCCTCCTCCGCCCGCTTGCGCTCGGTGATGTCCACGACTATCGAACGGCTTTCCACAACTTGTCCCTGGGCGTCCCGAACGGCGTTCACAGTTAGGCTGATCCACATTGGCGTGCCGTCCGCCTTTTGCATCTGCAACTCTTCGTCAGTCACCGTCTCGCCAGCCCGAAACCGCTGAAAGACCTTCGACGCCTTCCCTTTCCCCTGCGGTGTGTCTGCGTACAGTTCAAACACTGGCCGCCCCACCAGTTCCTCTACCGCACATCCGAGTAATTCCTCTACACGCCTGTTACACCTACGGATGAGACCGTCCGCTCCAACCGCAAAATAGGCATTCGGAGCATTCTCATACAGGTCACGGTAGCGCTCCTCACTCTCCCGCAGCACCTCCTCCGCCCGCTTGCGTTCGGTGATGTCGTGCACCAACCCCACCAGGCGGGTGCAGTTCCCCTTGTCGTCAAAAACGGGGGCTATGCTCACGATGCCCGTTTTCAGCCCGGCCAGATATTGGGAGGTTTCTTCCCAGTACACGATTCTTTTCTCCCGAATCGCCTTTTCGTAATTGGAACGCACCAACTGCAGCGACGGCTCTGGGATGACCTCGTTGATGGTCTTGCCGACAATCTGTTCCACGGTCAGCCCGGTGGCTTTTAGAAAAGCGCTGTTCACCGTGAGGAATCGGTAATGCGGTCCCGGCTCCACTTTTAGGTAATAGAGGATGTCTCCTATCGAATCGTAGATGAGGCTTAACTGTTGCTCCCGCAGTCGGATCTCGTTTTCCGCCCGCTTGCGCTCGGCCTGAGCGCGCTCTAGCTCCGCCAGCCCCTCCTGCAGAGCTTCTATCTCTTCAATCAACTGAGCCTTCTTCATTTCTGAGTAGTCCATGATGCCTCCGCTTTGTCCCATCCCAACAAAAAAGCCAACCATAAGCACACGTGGGCGCTGTTGGCTGGCATGGAGGAGGGCGCTGAGCACCCACGTTTTGAATTCATCTTGATTGTAGCAGAAAACCGAAGCTATGTCAAGGCTGTGTTCTATCCGCGTATTTCCGCCATCCACGGTCCTACTCCACCGTCACACTCTTGGCCAGATTCCGCGGCTGATCCACATCGCAGCCTCGCCGCACAGCTATGAAATAGGCCAGGAGCTGCAAGGGGACGACGTTGACCACTGGCGAGAGGAGCGGCGAGGTCGGGGGGACGTAGATGACGTGGTCGGCTTTGTCGGCAATGAACTCATCGCCCTCGGTAGCCAGGGCGATGACGATGCCGCCCCGCGCCTTGACCTGCTCGATCTGGCTGAGCATCTTCTCGTAGACGCTGTCTCGCACGGCGATAGCCACCACGGGCATGCGCTCGTCAATGAGGGCAATGGGGCCGTGCTTCATCTCCCCCGCCGGGTAGCCCTCAGCGTGGATGTAGCTGATCTCCTTCAACTTCAGGGCCCCCTCCAGAGCGATGGGATAGTTGATCCCCCGCCCCAGATAGAGGAAGTTCTCCCGCTTGAAGTACTCAGCCGCCAGCGCGTCGTAGTTGTTGCTGTCCCCCAACACCTGACTAACCAGATTGGGCAGCTCGGCCAGGTGCTCGACCAACTCCCTCATTCGCTCCGCGTCAATCAGCCCCCGCAGCTTCCCCAGATGCAGCGCCAACAGGTACTGATCAACCAGCGAAGCGGTGAACGCTTTGGTGGAGGCCACGCCGATCTCCGGCCCGGCCTGCATGTAGATGACGCCGCCTGACGGTTCGGACATCCTGGCCGCCTGGCTGCCCATGACGTTGACGATGGTGAGCAGCCTGGCTCCCTTGCTCCGCGCCTCCTCCATCGCCGCCAGGGTGTCCACCGTCTCCCCCGATTGGGTGATGGCCAACACCAGGGTGCGCTCGTTGATCAAGGGATCGCGATAGCGAAACTCCGAGCCGTAGTCCACCTCAACCGGGATCCTGGCCAGAGTCTCGATGATGAACTTGCCCACCAGGCCCGCGTAGGCCGAGGTGCCGCAGGCCACGATGAACATCCTCTCGATAGACTGCGCCTCCTCAGGCGAGATGTTGAGCTCATCCAGACGCACCTGGCCGGCTTCGAAGTCCACCCGCCCGCGGATGGTGTCGGTGATGGAGCGAGCCTGCTCGTAGATCTCCTTTTGCATAAAGTGCTTGTACTCGCCCTTGGCGGCGGAAACCGGATCCCAGGACACGGTGTGCACTTCTTTAGCTACCGGCTGCCCATCGAGAGTAGTGAACCTGGCCCCTTCCTGGGTGACGACCGCCATCTGGCCATTCTCGAGGAAGATCACCTGGCGGGTGTACTCCAGGATGGCCAGCATGTCCGAGGCGAGGAACATCTCCCCCTCGCCGATGCCGACCACCACCCCGCCGGCGTTGCCCAGTCGAGCGGCGATGATGCGATCCGGCTGGCGGCTACTCATCACCACCACGGCGTGCGCGCCCTTGATGCGCCCCAGCGTCCGCCGCACCGCCCCCTCCAAATCCTCGCCCTCGGCCAGGTACTTCTCCACCAGGTGGGGGATGGTCTCGGTGTCCGTCTCTGAGGTGAAGCGATGGCCCTCCGCCGCGAGCTCCTGGCGCAGGGATAGGAAGTTCTCCACGATACCGTTGTGGATGACCACCACCTCGCCCCGGCAATCAACGTGGGGGTGGGCGTTGCGCGGGCTGGGCGCCCCGTGGGTGGCCCAGCGGGTGTGGCCGATGCCGATGTTCCCACGCACTGGGTCTTTGGCCAGCATCCTCTCCAGGTTGACCAGCTTCCCCACGTCGCGGCGGACCTCGATGCAGCCGCTTCGTACATATGTTGATGAAGCGGCGTCCTGGATGACGGCCAGCCCCGCCGAGTCGTAGCCTCGATATTCTAAACGTTTTAGCCCCTCGACGATGATGGGCGTTGCTTCACGCGGGCCAACGTAGCCTACTATTCCACACATTTTAGCCTCCTTCTATCTCACTCAAGAGATTTAGCAAATGGGGGCCAAAAAGCAAAAAGGGCACGACGGGCGTGCCCAGAATATCGCTCCATGAAGATGGGCCCCCTCCGGATACTACGGATGAAATAAGCTGATCGGCATAGCGCATCAGGCCACACGCCGTCGCGTTCTGTCTGCAGCCGATGCGCCTGCCATCCTTTGCGCCACTGCATCCCCCTTTGTCCCGCCAGTCACCTGACGGTTTTATAGGGACGCTTTTTTGGAGGGGAAAAGATAAGGGACATGGCCATCCCTGGAGGCTTCCGCTGATCTCTCGATTTTCGAACACGTAGCCACGGAATCTTCCGTGTTCTTAGCCCCGCCTCGCGGCAGGGAACCTCCTCCTCGTCAACTGGAAACTGGATACCTTGATATTAGATATTGGATACTAGGTATTGATTTCCAGTCCATGCGCTGTCTTCCCCGTTTCAAGATTTCACTCACATGATCATCACCTCCTGTCCGACGGTTTTAGCGTAGACTGATACTACTACATTTGCGGAGGATTGTCAAATCCCGACAGCCCAAGCTGGATTTCCAATCTCTGAGAAGCTGGCCTCAGCGCCTCTTGCCGCAGCACTGCTTGTACTTGCGCCCGCTGCCACAGGGACAGGGGTCGTTGCGCCCGACTTTCGGTTGGGTGCGGACGAACGGCTCAATGGTAGTGGGTTGAGTGTAAGCAGTTGACTGCGGCTCGGAAGGTGTCGGCGTTGGCTGTGATGTGCGCACGCGCTCTGCCGCCCTGGCCCGTCGTTCGGCTTCCTCCTCAGCTCTGGCCTGCCATTCGGCTTCCTGCGCAGCCTGCCGGTGCAGCCACTCGTAAGTCTCCAGGACGTCGTACTCATGCGATGCTATCCGGGGTGGAGCGGCGTCAGGCCCGAACTCAGCCAGGTATTCCTCCAGACCTCCCATAATGCCCTTATCTATCAGATCACGCTCGTAGAGCGCGACGATCTGGGGCTGGCTGACGGTGTCTCGCAAATCAGTCAGAGTGGAAGCCACCCAGGTCCAGATTTCCTCGGAATCGGCATCAGGCGGCAAGGCGAGAGAGACATCTTCTTCCAGCGGCGGCAATAGAGCCCACAGCGTCTCCAGGATGCGCTCCCGTTCGCTCGGATAGTGCCAGGCGATCTGGGCAAGCATGTCCATCGCTGTGGCGCGGGGGTACCAATAGGCACTGTCATCGTTGAGCAAGTCTATGAGCATCTGGGTAGCCGCCGGGCCATACGCGCTCAGTTCGATGCTGAACCACTCGAGCAGGTTGTCCCGTTCCTTGTCACGGAAGACGTCGGCGAAAATAGGCAGGGCCGCCGGCTCGCGGAAGGCGATGAGGAGCAACCCCGCGTGGATCTCACCATGCCATCGAGGGTCATCAGGATCCCAGTCGTCATCCCCACCTTCGGCCAGCATCTTCAGCAGTCCCGGCGTCAGATCCTCTCGCCGTTCCAGGCAAGCATGGATCAAGTCCAAGTCGGGGGTGCGGCCGGCTTGTTCCAACGTAGCCAGCAGTTGGTCGGCAGATAGTGTTTGGTAGTCTGTAGCCATGATTCTAATCCTCATGTGTGACGTGCGGAGAGGAACGCTAGGTCAGATAGGGCACCGTCTGGGGACCGTCGGGCAGGACAGCGATGGTGGCGCCGGGGTTGTGACGCCGCAGCCGGGCCAGCGTCTCTTCGATCGAGGGGCAGGGGATCACCAGCGCCCGCCGCAGTTCTTCGTCCGAGAGCCCATCGGCGTAGACGTGCACGCTGGCCTTGAGTTGGATCTGAGCCTGGGTCTGCGCTTCCCACTGGTCGTGACAGCGGAAGCCTGGGGCCATGACCCTTTCTAGCAACTCTTCAGGCGAACTGGCCTCCCACAGCAGGCGCTGGTACTCGCCATGAGAGGGCACACCATCCCAGCACTCGGCGGCGACGATGATGTCACCGCCCGACCGCACGACCTGGGCCGCGGCCGACATGCCCTTGACTGCCTGGTACAGATTGAGGTCCAACGGATAGCCACTGTTGGAAGTGATGACGACGTCGAAGGACGCCGGCACCGGCTGCATGGCCGTCTGTCGCACGAAGCCCACCCCATCGCGGTGGGCGGCCACCAGGTCGCCGGCGAAGACGCCCGTGATCTCCCGCTCTCGGTTCAGGGTGACGTTGAGCAAAAAAGTCGGCGCGGTGCCCTGGGCCACGGCCAACATCTCCTCCCAGACGGGATTGCCCCTGGTCACCGCCCAGGTGGCCTTGGGATGAGCGAGCATGGTCGCGCCGTGGTTGTCCAGGATGGCTTCGATGTCGGCGATGCCGGTAAGGACGGACTTGGGGCCGCCGCTGAAGCCAGCAAAGAAGTGAGGCTCGATGAAGCCGGTCAGGATGCGCACCGAGGCTTCCACGTAAGTCCGGTTGATCCGCACCGGACGGCCAGCCCGGTTTCGTCCGGCCTCGACCAGGTTCTCGTCGTCCCAGGCGTCGTGCTGAACGATGCGATAGCGGCTGACCACCGCGCTTCCCAGCATGCCCATCAATTCGGCCTCGGTCTGGGGGCGGTGGGTGCCCAGGGCGTTGACGAGCACGATCCGCTCGTCGGGCACGCCAGCCAGGGCCAGCTCGTCCAGCAGAGGCGGCAGCACCCGGTCGTTGGGCATGGGGCGGGTCAGATCGCTGAAAACCACGGCCACCGTGTCGTCCGGCCTCACCAGATCGCGCAGGGGCGAAGTGCCCACTGGCGAGCGCAGCGCAGCCGTGATAGCAACTCGCTCGTCGGACAGACCGGGCACGAACTGCGGCACAATGACGGTCACCGGCGCGTCTTCGGGCAACTCAATCCACAACCCCGCCCGGCCATAGGCTAGTCGTATTCGCATGGCTCTCCTCCTCCGCTATCCTGGGCCTCAGGGGAATATCTTGGCCGGATTCAGAATGTGATGGGGGTCAAAGACTTCCCTGATCTTCTCCATGATCTCGATCTGGGCTTGATCCAGAGCCAGGGGGAGATACTGGCGGCGGGTGGCGCCGATCCCGTGCTCGCCGGTGATCGTCCCGCCCAGGGACAGGGTCAGCTCGTACATCTCAACGATAACACGTGGAATGATCTCTTCCCACCTTTCAACCGATAAGTCATCCTTCAGCACGTTGACGTGGACGTTGCCATCGCCAGCGTGTCCGAAGTTGACGATGCGCACGGCGTAGCGCTCCGCTATCTCCCCGATTCCCTTCAGGAGGGCTGGTATCTCGGAGCGAGGCACCACTACGTCCTCCATGTGGTTGATGGGGCTCTCTTTTTTGAGCGCGTCAACGATGGCCCGCCGCGCCTCCCACAGTCGGTCCCGCTCCCGTGGCTTCAGGGCCACCAGCACGTCCAGAGCGCGGTTCTCCAGGCAGATGTCAGCCACCTTATCGTAGTCGGCGTCTATCGCTTCCTGGTGGTTGCCGTCCAGTTGGATCAATAGATGGGCCGCGGCATAGTGGAAGGGAATCTCCTTCCCCAGATATCGCTCACTAGCCAGGACGATGTCTCGCTCCATGAACTCGATGGTGGTGGGAATGATGCGCTGGGCGATGATGTCGGAGACCGTGTTGGCCGCCGCCTGGAAGTCGTTGAAGGGCACCAGCAGGTCAACCCGCAGCTTGGGCAGGGGCAGCAGCCGCAGGATGATCTTGGTCACCACCGCCAGAGTGCCCTCCGAACCGATCAGCAGTTGGATCAGGTTGTAGCCGGTGACGTTCTTGACCAGCTTCCCCCCGCAGGTGATGATCTCGCCCGAAGGCAGCACCGCCTCCAGGCCGCACACGTAATCCTGAGTCACTCCGTACTTGACCGCCCTTGGGCCGCCCGCACCCTCGGCGATGTTCCCCCCGATGGTACAGGAGGCGAGGCTGGCCGGATCGGGGGGATAAAAGAGGCCCTCGGCCTCGACAGCCAGGTGGATGTCGCCGGTGATCACCCCAGGCTCGACGGTGACCATCAGGTTCTCCTCGTCAATTTCCAGGATGCGGTTCATCTTTTCCAACGATAGGACGATGCCGCCCAGACTGGGCACGGCCCCACCGCTGAGACCATAGCCCGCTCCCCGGGGCGTCACCGGGATGCGCTCCCGCTGGGCCAGCCTGAAGATGTCCGCCACCTGCTCCGCTGACGTGACCCGTACCACCACCTCGGGATCGGCCCACAGGCCTACCGTCTCGTCGTGGGCATAGGGCTCCATATCGTCGGCACTGGTCAGGACGTTGCCCTCGCCCACGATCTGGCACAAGGCGTTGACGATGGCAGGGGTGACCTTGTTGTACGTGAACGTATTGCGTATTTCGTATTGCGTATTAACTGTATTGCGTATTTCGTATTGCGTATCATAGGATGCCTGCTCCTCTTTCATCTTGTAACCGCGCTCGGCGGGGATGATGGTGAGTAGCAAACGGATGATGTCAGTCAGCAGTTTGATACGGTGCGTGGCAACGGCTTCTGACAGAATGTGACGACCCTGGTAATACCAGCCGCGCGCCTCGCGGGCTGAGCCCAGGGCGTACTCGTAGAAACGAGCCTGGTCCTTGCCAGAGCGGCGGCTATACCCCTCGGCGATATTGGCACCAACAGAGCCGACGGATCGGTACAGTTGATCAGACAAACCGATAGTGCGCTTGTCCTGAGCTAACCTGGACACATCATGCCAGGCCAAGTCACCAACAAAGACCGCCAGCCGATAGACTTTCATCCGCCAAAGTGGGTCCTGAGTGAACTCCGACGGCACAGAAGTCAGCCACTCATCGTATGTCATCGTACTCTCCCAAGAACACGCACTACGCAATACGCAATACGGCTTGCGCCGCCGCCAACCCCACCCCGGCCTCGAACTCGTATCCCGCCTGAGCCAGCCCTTGCTCTATGGCCCCCACAGTCGCCAAAATGTCAGACGCGCTCACCGCGCCCATGTGCCCGACGCGGAAGTACTGGGCCTTGATGGCCGGATGCAGGCCGCCGGCCAGGATGACCCCGGCCTCTTTGATGTATCCGAGCACCGTGCGGTCCACCCCGTCGGGGTAGTAGGAGGCGGTCAGGGTGGTGGCTGTCTTGTCGGAGCCTACCGGCACCTGCTTCATCCCCAGGGCGGTAACCGCCGCTTTGATGGCCTCGCTCAACCGCCGATGACGAACGAAGCGAGCGTCCATCCCCTCGTCCAGTATCTGCTCCAGGCTCACGTTGAGGGCCCAGATGAGGTTCACCGCCGGCGTGCCGAAATAGCGGGGTTGCCGGGCCTCGGTGCTTTCCATGATGGGCAACCATCGGGTCCAGTCGGCGTAGTAGTTGCCCACCGGGGTCTTGCGGTTGCGGAAGGTGTCCAGCGCCCGTGGCCCGGCCATCACCAGGGCCAGACCCGGCGGCACGCCGATGGCCTTTTGGGAAGCCGTAAGCGCTAGATCAATGCCCCACTCTTCCTGGCGCATCTCCTCGCCGGCCACCGCGCACACGCCATCCACCACGACCAGCGCGCCGTGCTCGCGCCCCAACGCGGCCAGGCTCTTCACGTCCACACCCACAGCGGTGGAGGTGTCCACGTGAGTGACGGTCATCAGTTTATAGCCATCCTCCTTCAGTGTGGCCTCCACCTCCTCCAGGGCGGGCGCGTCGCCGATGGCCAGAGCGCGCACCTGGGTCACAGCCGCGCCGTAGTGCTCCAGGATGGCGGCGAAGCGGTCGCTGAAGTAGCCGGTGTTCACCACCAGGGCTTTGTCACCAGGCTCAATGAGGTTGGCAGCGGCCATGTCCATGGCCAGCGTGCCGGAGCCAGCGATGACGAAGGGCTGTCCGCTGGGGCACTGGAACACCTGCCGCAACTGCTCCAGCGCCTGGCCAAAGACCTCAATGAAGTTGGGGGCCACGTGGCTGGTGGTAGCCATGCCCATCGCCCGCAGCACCTCCGGGGTGAACTCGATAGGGCCGGGGATCATGAGTAGTTTTCTGTTTTTCATCGTTGTACCTCCCCCGTTTTTGATTTTTTGATTTGTAACAGAAAAGGGCTTGCGACCGAGCCACGTCACGCACAGTTAAGACCTCGGAGGTTTTCAGACGCGATTTCGCTGGCAAACCAACCACATAATCAAGGCAACTTTGCCAGCAGAGGCGTTGCCGGAAACCTCCGAGGTCTGGATCGCTCTCTTGTTCATCCCCCGCCCACTGGCGGGAAGAAGGCCACCCGGTCGCCGTCACTAAGCGGGTAGTCCTCGCCCCGCCGCCGATTGTTGACGAAGGCTGTCTTCACCTCACTCTCCGGCACCCCCAGCTTGACCAGCAGATCAGCCACCCGGGTTCTTTCGGGCATCTGCAGGGTCAGTGATTCACCAACACCCGTTCCGGGGCTGTATTTACGCAGCGTGGCGTACAGCCGCACCTCAAGCTCAATCATCCTCTTCACCAGCCTTCTCAAAGTACCACTTGTAGAGCAACTGCATGTCGTCCGGGAAGACCGCCAAGCGGTCGCCGTCCTTCACCTCTCTTGTCAGAGCGGAGTATCGCCAGTTTAGGAAAACGTTGCTCCCGACCTCTTCCATCGGGATGCCCAGGCGTTCCAGCACCCGCTGGATGGTGTCGCCCTCCTGCACCGGCGCGTGGACGACGGAATCGCTGGCTGGGTGCTGCTCATCAGCGAAGCGGCGCAGCTTGCCGTATAGATGGATCTCGATCATGTGCCTCCTCAGTAAAACAAGCGGGGATTGGAGCGAACCCCAATCCCCGCTTGCCCAGCCAGGGTGTGGCTAAAAATCGTAGACGCTGTCTAACAACTCGTCCGGTACGTCGTAGACGGTGTTGTGCGGCGGGAGCGGCTCGTACTTCATGAACTCCGGCAGCCGGTCGTGAACTTTGGTGAGGCCGGCAGCCTCGTTGAACTTACGCTCCATCTTCATGATGTCCAGCCCGATATTGGTCACGTCGTCAAGGCTCCAGTTCGTGCCCAGCACACCGTTGCACTCCTCAATTACTCCGTCGATCCCCTCGGTGATATCCAAGATGGAGAAAGCGATGAACAGGCAGTGGCCGGTGCTGTCCATAAGAAAAGCGGTTGCTGCCTGAAGGCCGCGGGAGACCTTGGCCTTCCCCTCCACGGCCAGGGCATCCAGGTCGCCGCCCACGGCCAGGACCTCGGGGGCGATGGTGTAGCCGGCGGTGTGGTCGGCGCCCATGGTGGTGGTGGCATAGGTGACGCCGATACCCTTGACGGCCCGGGGGGAATAAGCGGGCATGTTCTGCCCCTTGACGTGGGGCACCCGCACCACACCGAAGGCTTTGCCGGTAACAGCCGCCCCGCTCCCCAGAATGCGGCCCAGTGGCGTTCCCTTGCCAATCTCGTGCATCAGCTCGATGACCTTTTGCGTGTCGCCGAACTCTGCCAGCCCGGCCTCTATGGCCACAGCGATGGTGCCGCCGGCCTCGATGGTGTCCACGCCGTAGTTGTTGCACAGCCAGATCAGCTCGCCGGTCACGTCCAGGTCGTCAATGCCACAGTTGGGGCCGAAGGCCCATATTGACTCATACTCCTGGCAGGAGACCTGCTCGGTGCCGTCAGGATTGTGCCAGGTGTTGGAGCACTTTATGATGCAGCCAGGGCTGCAGGCGTGGTTGTAGAGCTCCTTCCCCGTGCGCTCCTTGTTGCCCTCGAAAATCGCCTCACCAGCGACCTTGGTCGCGCCCTCAAAGGTGCCACTGGCAAAGTTACGGGTGGGCAAGCCACCGGCCTCGTTCATGATGTTGATCATCACTGCCGTGCCATAGGTATTGAGGGCTCCTTTGGGCTTGGTGAGGGCGTGGCTACGCAGGGCCTCGGACAACTTCTTGCTGCCCTGCTTGAAGAGCGCTTCGTCGACAATGGGGATGGTCGCCGGAACACCGGTGCTGTCCACGACGATGAACTTGAGGCCCTTGGAGCCCATCACCGCCCCCAGCCCACCTCGACCAGCATAGCGGCTGGGACGGTTTGCTTGGAGGTCGTTGAAGCAAATCCCAGCCATGGCCATCTGGTACTCTCCGCCCACGCCGATGCCCGCGATGTCCACCATCTTCTTGCCAAAGCGGTCGAAGAGCTGGGCGTAGACCTCGTAGAGGCCCTGGCCCACGTACTCGTCGGCGGAGAGAAGCTCGACCCCATCTTTGGTGATGTGCAGGAGCCAGAACTTGCCCTTCTCCTTGGGCTGGCCCTCGACCACGATGGCCTTGATGCCCAGCCGGGCCACCTTTTGGGGCCAACCAGAGCCGGCGTTACTCTCCTTGATGCCGCCGGTGAGGGGGGACTTTGCGCCCACGGAGATGCGAGCGCTGGTGGGGGCAGACGAGCCAGTGACGATGCCCGGGGCAAAGATGATCTTGTTGTTGGGCCCCAGGGGATGGGCCAAGGGTGGCACCTCGTCACTGACAATGCTGGAGGTCAGCCAGCGCCCCCCCATGTTCTTGTACTTCTCCGGCACGTCCTCGTACTTGGCCGTGCGGTCAGTCATGTTCACGCGCAGAATCTTGCTCATCTTTCAGTTACCTCCTCACAGTTGTTGTCGCTCTGCCCCACTTTGGACGCCACAGCCTGCCCTCGTCGCCAGCAACCCAGTCCGTTCACATCCAAGGTAGAGATGAGCGATCATCGTCTAGAGCCAAATGGCTCGGTTGAGCACGACAAACAGCTTCATCTTACTGTGCCTATGCACATCTTATGCACATCACCTCCTTCTCCGACGCGTGCCGATAGTTAGTGGAAGAATGAAAAGAGACGCGCCCAGATACTTGGACTTCGGGTAAATGAACTTAGTCACCTTGAACCCCTTTAATGACGCCCAGTCTGGCACAAGCAAGCATCGTGATCGGGAGTTCTGGAACCATCGGCATTAGTTAGGTGATTTCAGGCACAGGCCAGCCATATTTTTTTCGGTATTTGATTCGGGCCGGGACCGCAAACTTTTTCTTCGGATGTCCTGGATTGACTGGATAATAGGACTCGATTGCCCCCCCAGGCATCGACACAATATAGCCCGCTTCAATGGCCTCCTGGAAAATTCTTTCTCCTTTTTCAGTCCGTACAAAAACCCCGGTCCAGCCGTATTCATTTATCTTCTTTAATTCCTCCTCTCTTCCCCACACATCCCCCGCAGAAAGATCTGCTAATTCGCATGTGTGATCCAGGCAGACGAGGCATCGCTCTACTTGAAATCCGATGAAAATAGTGGGGACCATGCCCCAGTGAGCAATCAACTCCAGGGACTTTTCCTCCCCTTTCTTGGTCTTCACCCAGAAGCCACCCCCGAAAGGATCGCCCAACCGACCGCGATAAGATATCTGATCCACCTCATCCAAGGGTATTCCTAATCTTTCTTTGATAATATATTCGGTTCCGTCCATATAAGTCTGCGAGAGGCAGTAAAGCCCTATGATCAACTCGACTTTATCTGCCAATTTCAATTCATGAAGCTGCATCTTTCGAAGGGCATAGGTATGGCAAGGGAGAGCCACGATTGCGATCTTTTCAAGGCCTTGGTCCACCGCGTCCCGCAGCGCAGAGACCATATTGCTAATGGCATATTTGGACCTTACGCAGCTTAGAAGACCGTCCTTTGTCTTAACAACCTTTGCTTTGACCTTCCAGGGCTCGGTCTCGTCGTACCCTGCCACTATAGCCCCGTCGACGATCCCCTCTTCCAACGCATAAAGGAGAAGAGCAGTAACTGTACCACCAGCTACTCCTGCCTGGTGAACCTTTTCATCCTTTGCATGGGTAACCAAGTGCACCTTATACTGTCCGAAAATCTCTTCGTCCTCTTTTCTTTTTCTCCCAAATATCATTTCCTCCAGCTCTGATCTTGGAATGAAAGCGCCCGGGCAAACCTCACTGCAAAGCTGGCAGCTCTCTTTCTTGCATTGGCCCACCAATTCGGGGTCCACAGACCCTAGTTTCAACTGGATCTGTTTTCCAGGGCACACGGCCACACATGCCCCGCAGCCCGAGCAAAGCCCAGCGTCAATAGTCTCCTGTTTTAACTGTTCCCAACTCATTGGAATCCTCCTAAAAAGAAAGCTCTTTAGTACAATTATAGTTTTTAATGCCAGCAAGGTCAATAGACAAACAGTATAGTTTACGCCGACCAATCGGACAATCTTTTGGCTGACTCGATGGATAGCGCCTGGCAAATCTACGGCATCAGATCAACCCCTTTTTCACCGCTTCACAGACAATTTTTTTCATTACCTTATCGCTCATCCGTCCCGGAGGGAGCGGGATGAGTTGGGGGCTTCGATCAGGGGTTTGTCAATGTGCGAGAGAAATCCATAAAGATATTATAGCCGAACTGCCACAGCTTGTCAAGCATCTTTTCGGGCCACGCAATCTCGTAATTGTGCAAGTTGGCCCACGTCTGAACTACAGAGGTGAATGGCTATTAGGATGCCGCAGGTGGTTTTCCCCGTCATGGGCATCTAACGATGTCGGCTCTTTGGGACTTCGCAGGGTAATGACAGGTTCTAGCGAGTGATACTCCCACATCTGGGTTTTAACTCTATGAAATACCCAAATATGGCATAGAACAAGTGTTCGCCCTGCGAAATCCCAGAGACCCACGATGTCTTGCGCCCACAGGCAATCGGCGCACGAGGGCACGTTGCCCCAACAGTCCTCGTTGTCCTCGGCGAAGGTACAGGCCATGCCACAGTCCACGCACGACGGGAAGCGCATCTCCCGCACCTTGGCCCGGAAGCGGACATACTCTTCCGAACTCCAGACGTCGGCCAGGGGTTGCTCCCGCACGTTCCCCAGCACGTAGCGGCTCACGTTCTTCAACCGGCCATAGATGTAGTACGGATACGAGTGCATCAGCGCGTAGCAGGGACTCACCCCGCCGTCCCAGCCGATGACCAGGGCCCGTTCCTCGATGAAACGACAACGTCGCCAGTCCCCCCACTTCGTGCGCGGAGCCCTGACCATCCCCCACAACAGCCAGTCGCCAACCTTCAGCGCCCAGCCGCCAGAGAGCGGTAGCGGCTCCTCCCGGTCGTACAGGGCTTCGGCAGCCAGTTCCGGCGTGTGAGGCAGCAGGTTCGAGAGGATGACGAAGGAAGCCCCCAGTTGTTGGGCCAGGTCCGGCAGTTGCTCCACCCACTCCAGGTTGCTTCGCATGACCACGAACTCCAGACCCACCCGTGGCGGCACCCGCCCCTGCACACGGGCCATCTCCTGCAGCCGGCGCAGGTTGTCCAACACCCGGTCTACACCGTTCGCAAGATGGGCCTGCTGGTAGGCCTGGATGTGTACTGTGTCCAGGGAGATGACCACAGTATCCAGATGGGCATCCAACAGCCGCTCGGCCATCGTCTCATCTAGCAGCAGGCCGTTGCTGGTCAGGGTCATCCCCACCTCCAGCCCCGCGGCCAGTGTCAGCATGTCTGGGAAGCGAGGATGGGCCAGCGGCTCGCCGAAACCACCGAAGGTGATCCGCCGCAGGCTTTGCCCTGAGGGACTCGAAGGGTCGGCGAAGGCCCGCAATCCCTCGATCACGGCCTGGAACGTCTCCCAGCTCATCTCGTCGGGGGCGTCACACCACACCTGGCGCACGCACATAGCGCAATCCAAGTTGCAACGGGCTGTCACCTCGATGTAGGCCCGGCGGGCATCGGGCCGGGCGAACCGTAACGCCAGGCCGTCTTCGATGGGCTCGAAGACAAGGCGGGTCCCTGCCCCAAGCCCGTGACGGGCCACGTAGTCGGCCGGCAAGGTCAAGCGGCCACGTTCTTCCATTCTGATTTCGCTCACAGGCTCACTCCCAAATCAGCTTTGCCTTCCCGATCCCAAACACGCAAGATGCCGACCACCTCCGCCATCGTCCCCGCCACCTCGACCCGAACCCCCAGCCTCTCCCCTATCGCCGCTGGGCTAATGTCGTCGAGGGTCAGCTCCCCTGCGGCGTCGAACATGGCTCGCGGGAGGAACACCAGGTCGCCCAGGTCACGGTCCCTCAAAGCCTCGATCACGTCCCGCCCCGTGAGGAGCCCCGAAACGGTAACCGTTGGCCCGAAGAAACGATTCTCCACCGGCACGACCTCAACTGCCACCTCGAACAGTCCCGCCGCTTTCCTCTCCAACACCGGCGCAATCAACGTCCCGCAGACCAGGGTAACCTTCCCAACCCGAAACTCGCAACCCGAAACCTGAAGCTCTTCATCCAGAAAAACCCTGGTCAGCCCCACCCCGTTCTCCAGTTGGGGAAAGCCATCGTACTCTTCGGCCGGGGGCACTTCCAGGCCAGCCAGCAGGTACCACTCATCGGAGGCATAAACCAGGCTGATGCCGTGCTGGCGTCGGTACTCTCGCTGCCAGGCTGAGACCTGAGCGAGGATCGGCTTCGCCTCCTCAGGCCTATAGACACGAAAGGGCCCTCGATGGTACCTAGTGAGGCCCAGGGGGACAACAGCGATGGACTGCACCGCCGGATGGAGGGCAGCCAGGTCGGCCACGGTGCGGGCCAGATACCGGCCATCGTTGAGGCCGGGGATGAGGACGATCTGAGCGTGAACCTGGATGCCTAGCCTCCCCAGTTGCTTCAACTGCTCAATGATGTCAGGAGCGGCAGGGCTGCCCAGGATAAGGCGGCGCAGAGCCAGATCGGTGGCGTGGACGGAGACGTAGAGGGGGCTGAGGCGCTGCTCGGCCAGGCGATCCCAATCATCCTCGGTGAGATTGGTCAAAGTGATGAAATTGCCGAACAGGAAGGAATAGCGATAATCGTCGTCTTTTATGTAAAGAGAACGCCGCATTCCCCGCGGCATCCCCTTGAGAAAACAGAATTCGCAGCGGTTGCTACAGCGGCGAAGGCCATCGAAGGTCGGCTCGGTGAACTCGATGCCCAACTCCCGGTCGTAGCCCCGCTCCACCTGGTAGACGATCCGCTCCCCATCCCGTTCCACCCTGTAGTTAGGACCTACAGGACTAACTGCGACCAGCTCCAGTTCTTCCTCAGCTCCATAGAAGCGGTAATCAATGACGTCGCGCAGGACGTGGCCATTGATGGAGAGAAGCACATCGCCTTTCCGCAAGCCAAGCTCCGCAGCGATGCTACCTGAGTGTACCTCCGCGATCACCCCACCTCTGGTCAATGACTATCATCCTTTCTCGCCCCTGGGCAAGTTGCTGGAGCTACCCGGCGGAAAAGTGAGATACTCTTCAGTGGCCGAGTCGAGGTCGCTGTAAACACCCCTCCGCTCAGGCGGCAGCAGGGCGGCCATTTGATACATCCCCTCCTCGGTCATCTTGCTCATGATATCCCGTCTGGCCCTTTTCTGTCCAGAGGAGAATCGAAATGGCTTGCCAATGACTATCTTGACGGGGGTTCGGCGCAGTCTCGATAGATTAGCCCAGAAGTGCTCCCCTCCGATAATGGCCATGAGCAACACAGGAGCATCGGCGCGCAGAGCGATAAAGGTCATGCCAGCATGGCCCTCTTGCAACTGCCCGTGGCCGCTCCTGGTGCCTTCGGGGGCCATGAGCAATGCCTGGCCGCCAGCCAGCACCTCCAGTGAGCGGCGGATGGCCTGGCGATCCACTTGGCCTCGGCGCACAGGGAAAGCACCATAGAGTCTGGCAATGATGCCAGCAAGGGGATGGCGGAAGTTCTCTATCTTCGACATCATCACAAACTCCCGAGGCATCACCGCGCCAGCCAACCCCGGGTCCATGAAATTGGTGTGGGTGATGGCGAGAATCAATGGTCCCTCAGCCGGAACATTCCCCAAGCCGACGACCTCCAGTTTGAGGAGGATCTTGGCCAGGATCCGCACAACAGAGTTAGTAAAGCGACGAGTCCACATCCTTCACCCTCGATGGCCCTCTCCCCCTAACCCCCTCTCCCAACCCTGGGAGAGGAGGAATTTGGGCTCCCCTCCCCTAGAGTTGGGGGAGGGGCTGGGGGTGGGAGCATAGACGCCCCGATACTCAGGCGGCAGCATGGCGGCGATGCGATACATGATCTCATCGGTGAGCTCGGCCACCTGCTGACGCCGCGCCTGGGGCTTGCTGGCCCGAGGCGGCGTGACAATGACTTCGCCGAAGGTAATGGTCAGCCTCGGGCGCCGCAACCGTTTCAAGTCCGACGGGAC
>SDBT01007145.1_pt1 | contig 18427 bp, 23 predicted proteins | sample 2277101 | NCBI WGS metagenome assembly SDBT01 (sample SAMN10404973, study PRJNA504765) | marine sediment metagenome | isolation source: marine sediment core GS10_PC15, 103 cmbsf | place: Arctic Ocean: Southern Knipovich Ridge | collected 2010
GCTCCCGAAGCCAAAAAATATTAAAAAAGCAAACAAAAAGAGGGCGGGGACGAAGGGGGAAGTAGCGGGCAAAGAAAAAGGGGCGACGGGGGCTTCTGCTGGCGAGGTCAGGAAGCGGGGCGGGACAGGGAAGTATGCTGAAAAAGACGAGAGTAATATAACGGCCCCCGCCACTCCCGAGGCCGAGTTGTGGAACGGTTGGGGCACCACTTTGAAGCCTGCGTGGGAGCCGATCATCCTCGCCATGAAGCCCCTCGACGGGACGTTCGCGAATAACGCGCTCGAGCACGGCGTTGTGGGCCTCAACATCGACGCGGCGCGTGTGCCGCTCGCCGACGAGAAGCCGCCAACGGGCTCGGGCAAGGGTTCGGCCGCGTCAAAGTTCGAGCAGGTGCGGCGATCGAAAGGCAACGACGGCAACGAGACGCCCGCGGCCGGGCGGTGGCCCGCAAACGTCGTGCTCGACGAAGAGGCCGCGACGATACTCGACGAGCAGAGCGGCACGAGCAAAAGCGGCAAACCTGGTCGAGGTTCAAATTCACGAAAGCGACAAATGAGCGCCGAGAATATGAAGGGCGGCTTCGCCATGACGGCGGGTCATGGCGGCTTTGGTGACGCGGGTGGCGCTTCGCGGTTCTTCTACTGCGCTAAGGCCGGCAAGGCGGAGCGCAAGGACAACGACCACCCGACAGTCAAGCCCGTGGCGCTCATGCGTTGGCTCGCGCGCCTCACGTCGACGCCTGAGGGCGGGCTCGTGCTCGATCCGTTTGCGGGTTCAGGCTCGACGGGGATCGCGGCGCTCAAAGAGAATCGCCAGTTTTTGGGGGTCGAGCTCGACGAGCACTACGCGGAGATCGCCGCGAAGCGATTCGAAGAAGAGGAGATCCCCTTCTGATGGCGCTCATAACCGGCCTCTACCCCTCGATAGATTTCGACCCACCGTCCGAGCGCGAGTCTAAGATCATGCGCGAAGAACGCATCCGCATTAAAGTCATCGAACACGTCCGCCGCCTGCTCGACGCGGTCAACGAGGCGTACTGGGATTACCTCGACGCCTTGATCGAGAACCGCAAAAGCACGGATCTGACAGTCGAGTTCGAGCACACGATCGGGATCGTCCGGGATGCACGCACCGAGGCCGTGTATCTAGAAGAGATGTTGATAGACGCAAAGCGCGTGAACGCGTTCGAGTACCCGCGGTTGAAACCCCTGTTCAAGAAATACGAGGCTGAGTATGACGAGCGCGAGACACAGAGTTGAATCGGCGTTGTTGCGGGTCGCGATCTCCGGCAAGAACGGCGAGGATCTCACGAACGAAATCGAAATCGAGATCCTGCGCGCCGAGGCCGAGCTGAAGGCGTGCGATAGGATCTCGTGGACCGGGACAGAGCCACCATCATGCAACGACGGGATCGGGTGCATCACGTGCTGGCGGACCTACGCGACGAAGCTCGCCGAGGTCTCTGCGTCGTCCAAGTGGTGCGGCGAACACGGTGTGTCCGGCAAGTTGTGTGGTGACTGTGTGCAAGAACGTGCCGGTAAATTGGGATTCACGTGGTACAAGGCCGTGGTCGTCGAACAACTGATCGAGGGGTTGTGATGGAGAAATGCAAGAGCTGCAACGGTGATGGTGAGACATGGCCGACGGGCTGCGACGCCCGCAGTGGTCCCGACGAATGCTTCAGGTGCAAAGGTACCGGAAAGGAACCTGTGAAATTACTCTTCCAGAACCCCGTGTTCGACGGCACGACGCAGATCACCGTAAGGCGGGGCGACAAGTGGGCCCGGCACTTGGCCGAGAACGAGTTCGACCCCGGCATCCCGGTGCACAAGGCAACTGATCTCACACCGCTCGGCTACGCGAAGGTGTTGGGGGTCATGTACTGCAAGTTCGACGAGATCCCCCATGGATTGCTGGAACACGAACACGACCCCGCGTGTCGGACGCTGCCCGGGTTGTTCCGCGAGATGCAACGCGTCTACGGCGGCGACTTCACCGCGGACGAGATGGTCACCGTGATCGTCTTCAGGTTGCTATCGGCGTGATTATGTCATTTTGTGACATAGCAAAAACAGCTACTTACGGGTCAACTTCGGTCTCGCAAAAAGAAGTGCGGCTCGCGAGGTCAGATTTCTCGGACCCCCCTTTTCGGGGGCCCCACAAAAAGAAGTGCGGCTCGCGAGGTCAGATTTCTCGGACCCCCCTTTTCGGGGGCCCCGCAAAAAGAAGTGCGGCTCGCGAGGTCAGATTTCTCGGGCCCCCCTTTTCGGGGGCCCCACAAAAAGAAGTGCGGTTCGCGAGGTCAGATTTCTCGGGCCCCCCTTTTCGGGGGCCCCACAAAAAGAAGTGCGGCTCGCGAGGTCAGATTTCTCGGGCCCCCCTTTTCGGGGGCCCTACAAAAAGAAGTGCGGCTCGCGAGGTCAGATTTCCCGGACCCCTCTTTTCGGAGGCCCCGCAAAAAGAAGTGCGGCTCGCGAGGTCAGATTTCTCGGACCCCCCTTTTCGAGGGCCCCGCAAAAAGAAGTGCGGCTCGCGAGGTCAGATTTCTCGGACCCCTCTTTTCGAGGGCCCCGCAAAAAGAAGTGCGGCTCACGAGGTCAGATTTCTCGGGCTCGAGATTGAAGTGTTGAAATCATTGAGTTTTTCAAGGCCAGAATTGGCCGTATAACAGAGGAACCACGATGTACAACGCCAAGCCCGCGTTCACGGGCAGTAACGGTGTCGCCGTCTGGGTCGCGCGTGAGCTGGTTGATCCATTCGACCCCAACCGCTGCGAGACGATGGTGATCTGTTCGCCGCCCGACAAGTTCGAGGGCATGAGCAAAGGTGAGGTAGGTGCCTATGTCGAGGCCGCGCAAGAGATCGCAAATGCGTTCGAGGTGATGGGCTTCAAGGTGAAGCGATGATCGAGGCCATCCTGCGTAAACTGTTCAAGGTCCGCGAGATCCCACACCCCGAGGGCGGCCTCTACTTACGGCGGTACTTCATCACGCCTCGTTGGTTCCCGTTGCGCGTGTTCGTGCACCAGATCTTCACACCCGACCCTGACCGCGTTATGCACGACCACCCGTGGGACTTTTGGACGTTCCCCTTGTCGGGTTATCGTGAAGTGAACATGCACAATCGGGGTTTCGTTGACTTATGCCGTTGGCATTTTCGCCCCGCTGAATACGTGCACCGCATCATCCATCTCGATTACACACCGACGTGGACGATCGTGGTCGCGCGCAAGGCGAGGCGCGAGTGGGGATTCTGGGTCGACGGCAGGTGGGTGCACTGGCGCGAGTACCTCGGACTGCCCGACGAACCCGTGTCTTGGGAGGATGTAGTAAAATGATTTACGGAAAGGAATTGATACTCGACCTGCACGATTGTGACGTGAACCGCTTCAACCGTTCGGATTTGGGTGAGTTCTTCGACCTGCTGTGTAACCGAATCGGGATGTCTCCTGAGGACCGTCACTACTGGGACGACCTTGACATTCCAGAGACGGAACGCGAGACGGAGCCGCACCTTGTCGGCACCTCCGCGATCCAGTTCATTAAGACGAGCAATGTGACTGTCCACACGCTCGACCTTATGGCCAGGGTCTACATCAACATCTTTTCGTGCCGGGACTTCGACGGTGAAGAGGCTGCGCAGTTCTGTTGTTCTTTCTTCGATGGCCAGATTGCGAATCGTGTCGAGGTGACGCGGGTATGAATGGCGTGTTCATCATTCCCACGGGGATCGGCTGCGCGATAGGTGGGCACGCCGGGGATGCCGTCTGCGCTGTGAATCTGATCGCGTCGCTGTGCGACAACCTGATCGTGAACCCGAACGCGGTCAATGCTTCCGACATCAACGAGATGGCGCCCAACTGCCTGTACGTGGAGGGCAGTTTGATCGACAGATTCCTGTGCAGCGAGATCGGGCTCGAGAAGCGCAAGAGAAACGACCTCCTACTTGCTGTCAATAAGCCGGTTCACGCCAACACCGTCAACTCTGTCAACGCCGCGCGCGTGGCCCTCGGTGTGGACATCGAGATCATGGAACTTGAAACGCCGCTGACGATGCACGCTTATTTAGCTGGCGACGGCTCCGCAGGTGGGCACGTGGGAGGGTGGCGTAAGCTGCTCGACCAGGTCCGTCGCCACACGTTCGATGCACTTGCGATCCAGACAGAGGTCGACGTATCAGATGACGTTGTTGCTCGTTACCTGGAGTGCGGCGGTGTCAATCCGTGGGGCGGCGTCGAGGCGAAGGCATCCAGGCTCATTGCGGGGCACCTCAATGTGCCGGTGGCCCACGCGCCGATGGAGTGTGAGGGCGGCTACTTCAGCAACTACGCGGGAATTCCAGATGCGCGAATGGCCGCCGAAATGGTCTCCGTATCTTATTTGCACTGCGTCTTGAAGGGCCTGGCGAGCGCGCCGATTCCGACGGCGCGGGCGACTGGTGATCTCCGGGTTTGCGACATCGACTTCCTTGTGACACCGGATGGATGTTTCGGCAGACCACACAAGTACGCGCTTGACTGTGGTGTAGAAGTCATCGTCGTGAGAGAGAACAGCTCCGTCCTATCGAACGAGTTCCCACCGGAATGCACGTTCGTCGAGAACTATCTCGAGTGCGCTGGCGTCGTGGCCTGTCGGAAGATAGGTATCAATGAACGGTGGGTGCGTTCATGACACGACCCCTCGAAAAACTAGGGATCACCGCGTGAAGTTCTTCGTGTGGGGGATCGTGATCGTGGTCTTCATCGTCGAAAAGTGGTACGGGGAGAGAGATGAGTGAGTTGTTGACACCGGAAGAGTTGGAAAACCGCCTGTTCAACGTCACCAAACGCCTATACGACGGTGACGTCGCGGCACTGCGTGGTCACATTGAGGCGCTGACCGAAAAGTACGATGAGGCCTGTGAACAGATCATGAAAGACGCAATCGAGCTTTCCCGTCAAGATGAAGAGATTGAGCGGTTGCGAGAATTCGAGACGTGGAAGAAGGAACTGTTGAAATGATCGAGACGCATCGCGAAGTGTCGTCTAAGAATGCCACCATGTGCAACGCGTGGGAACGAGGTAACGGAACACCCCGCACCACCGAGTGGCCATGGGCCGTGACGTGTGAGCACTGCATACGCGTCGGCAATATGGTTGACGAGGGCGCGGTCGAGGAATTCCACAAGACCCTCGACGAGCACGAAGCCGTGATGTGGGATGCGATGACGAAAGGCGGCCTCGGCGAGCCTTGGGCAATGCACAACATCCGCGCGGGACGGTTGGGTGTTTGGTCAAGTGAGAGACCGCCACGCATCAAGGCGGGCGAGTGGGTCGAGATCGAGATGCCCGACGGCGAGATCGTGAAACAGAGTATGGACGTCGGACAAGAACCGGACGGCTACACTATCTCGTTCAAGCACGATCGCGGTGGCAGCATCCATATCGGCCAACCGTTCAGGATGACGATCGAGCCCCAATTTGTTGAAGGCGCAACAGGACAACCTGCACAATGTTCTAGGTGTGGTCACGCCTATCATCGTGTAGCCATTCAACAACGATGCAGGGTACCGGTTACTTCGGACATGAACACTACTGGTAAATTAGGATGTGACTGCATTGGGTAAACTCCTCGAAAAACTAGGGCTCGTGAAGGTCGCCGCACAACCACGACGCAAGCTCGAGCCCCCGAACGGGTACCGTGAGGGGTACGTGCACGGGTCCGCGTCGCAGATCGAGCAGTTCGAGTCGTGCAACGCGCAGTGGGGGTTCCAGCGCATCGACAAGATCCCCCGCCCCTCGAGTTGGAAGGCAGATTTCGGCAAGGGCGTGCACGGCGTCCAAGAGGACTGGTTGAAGGACAGCAAGAAGCCGCCCGACACCCCGATGGGTCAGTGCTTTTCGCAGGTGCTCGCCAAGGGCTGGTTACCCGCACCTAGTAAAGACCTCGGAGTCGAGATCGGGTTCGAGTTCGAGCCGCTGCCCGAGGTGCTGTTGTGGGGTTACAAAGATCTCCAGTACATGAAAGACGGTGTGTGGCGGATCGTCGACTTGAAGACCACGTCGGACTTCCGGTACGCGTTGCTCGAAGAGGAAATGCGCATCAAGGTGCAGCCGCTCCTGTACGCGGCCGATGCGTTTTACTCCGGTTGGGACGGGCCCGTGCGCGTGGACTACCACTACCAGGCCTGGAACCACAAGAAGGCGAGGCCGAAGGGCGTGCGCCGGGTCCGGGTCGAGTATGAGCCCGACAGCGAGTTCGCGGATCTGTGGTCCAAAGTGTTAGAGATCACGGCGGTCATGGCCCACAAACGGCGCACGGTGGAGCACGCGATCGAGCTGGACCGCAACGCGGGGCACTGCGACGCGTTCGGGGGCTGCCACTACCGCGGCAACGTGTGCAAAGTGACATCGGCCGAGCGGCTGAAATCGCACTGGCGGAAACACGAAAAAACTAACTTGACAAAAAATGACAGGTTGGTTAACCTGCCAACAACGTCAACAGTAACGGAGAAGCGAATGGGATTACTCGACAAGATCAAAGAAGCCGCGGCGGATGTATCGCCCGAAACAACGACAACGGAACCGGAACCGACTGAGACTAGGACCAAACTTCAGACAAAGATGGACGCGCTCAAGAAGACCAACGGCAAGTCCGCGACGGGGGCCGAGGGTATCGTGCCGCCCGATGAACCGAAACCCGAGACCACGACAGTCGCACCGAGTCCGGGGCGCAAGCGCAAGACCGTGGCCGATGCCGACGCTGAGGGCTACACCCGTGGCTTCGAAGCGGGCAAGGCCGAGGCACCCATGACCGCGACCGTGATCGAAGAGGGCATGACGCTGTACATCAATGCGTTCCCGATCAAGTCGGGTGCGGAGGTCGTGTTCTTGACCGACATCGTAGCCTCGTTCCGCACCGAGTTGAACGAGGCCTTGGACAAACCGCATTGGAAAATGGCCGATTTCGGTCATGGTGCCGCTGCGGTGGCCGTCGCGGTCGACGGGTGGTTCGACGACAACGAGGTGCCCCCGGCATTGTACGTCGACACACGAACCGACGAGGGCCGCGCCGCCGTCGACGTTCTGTCGGCCCGAGCGACGCGCATCGTGAGAGGTATTTAACAGACCATCCCCTGAGGGGAGGACGTGGGACGTGACCCTCCGCATTAGCGGGTGCCGCGTCCTCCCCGTTTTTCTGCAACCGTTGAGGCCCGTGAAGGTCGTAACTTGACTTCTTCGGCTTGGCATGACTGGGTTTCGACGGCTGCGGAAAGTTACGGAGCGTAGTTCAACGGCAGAATGTCCGGCCGATTCCCGGATGATGAGGGTTCGAATCCTTCCGCTCCTACCAAAGGGGAACTATTATGAGATACACGACACAACCGGAGTACAAGGGCGAGTTAACGCATCGCGAACTGCGCGCGTTGCCGCGGCACATCCGTAAGGGGTTGCGCCTGCGAAAGGGCAAGAAGCGCGTGGGCGAGGTCTTCGGCATCGCGAAGTCCAACCGCCTGCACGCGCACCCACTCTGTGACGGGCTCGGCTTCGCCGCGCAGAAAGGCGGCCTCGTCCCGTACCCGCACTGGGTCACGCCCGTCGGCTATCGTCCCGACAACTGCAAACGCAAAGGCTACCACACGTACACGCGCACCAGGACGGGTGCCTCACGCGTGTGTATGTACTGTAAGCGCGTCATGAAGGGCCTCGACCCCGCGACGGCCCCAAAACCTTTTAGAGGGCGTCGAGTATGAAGTGGGCGGTTATCCCGAATAAGGGCAGTGACGAGGGCGAAGTGATCGCGGTGTTCAAGGATCGATCTGACGCGGAATGGTTCTTGAATTCTCTAGGAGCTAAGGGAATCGCAAAAATAGTCGAACGCACCGCGTTCCCGCTCGGCGAGTCGCAGAAGCTAGTGGCAGAGTTCATGACCGCAGCGGGGCACCAGATTCGCTTTGACAGGTGGCCGTCGATCCCCACCGACCTCAACCTGCGACGTGCTCTGATCCGAGAAGAGCACTACGAGTTGCAGACCGCCTTCGATCAACGCGACGCACTCGAGATCCTTGACGGCGCATGTGACCTACAATACGTGCTCGACGGCCTGTGGGTCCGCATGGGACTCAACAAGGCGCCATTCTTCCGCGAGGTTCACCGTTCAAATATGACCAAGGACTTCGAAGCGACGGAGGGGCACATGGTCAAGGTCGTGAAAGGTTCCGATTTCGAGCCGCCCGATCTCATTCGTGTTCTGCATGATGAAGTCGGTAACGAACAAGCGGAGAACTTCCTACGATGATCGACATCACAAGCCTTACCGGCAGGAAACACTTCGTGGGAGTGCGCTCGGGCGGCTACGTGAACCCGTTCGAGTGCACGGCCGACGAGATCCTGTGGTCGGACATCGCCTGGCACTGCGGCAACCTCTGCCGCTGGACGGGGGCGTCGTCCGACTTCTTCTCCGTAGCGCAACATCAATGCCTGTGTGTGTTGATCGTCGACATCGTGTACCCCCACATGGCCCCACTAGAAAAACACCACCTCAAGAAGACGGTGTCGGTGCACGACGGTGGAGAGTACTTGACCAACGACTTGAACCGCCCCGTGAAATCGCACCCCGACCTGGAGGGGTATTGCGCAGTCTGTAAGCGTGTGCAGAACCTCGTCTATGAGAAGGCGGGGATCGACCACACTGACACCCTGCTCATGGATCGTGCAAAGTACATCGACAACGTCGCGCAGATCACGGAGCGGAACAGGTTCTTGGTGCAACGCGAGCCATGGGACAACATGCCGGATCCTGTCGAGATCGCGATCAACGCGTGGCCGCCCGCGATGGCGCGACAATTCTACAAACAGAAGTTGCACGAGTTCGGGTTGGAGGATTAGATGGGTCTGTGGTTCATGTATTTCATCGTCATCATGGCGACGTCGGCCATCATCGCGTGGATCTGGTATGGCATTGGTAAGGCACGCGGTCGTGTCGTGTTGGGCAACGGCAAAATCGGCCCGGCAGCAATCAAGGTCATGGACTCGTTGCGTACCAACCCCCACCTATGGACAAAGAACGAAGTCCCGGGGCAAATTTGGTACGCTCACGCCGCGGGTGACGTCCAGGTGTACCCCATATTCCGTGCCGACAACTTGGCAGCGCGCGTTGGCATCGGGGGCGTTCACACCTACATGTGCAACCTCGCCGAGACGTACGCCATCATGGCCGTGCTCGACGAGCACATCATACAGCCCGAGATAGTCGCCACGATCTCGGGCGCGGACAAACAGCGTGGCGGGGGGATGAAAAATTGAATGTGCGAAAAGGTCGACTCTTCAAGCTCGCAAAGTACATCGAGACCCACCCCGAAAACTACGAACAGGGTACGTGGTCGGGGTTGAAGTCGACGAGATATGCGGCAGCACGTGCAAAACCGTCATGCGGTTCCGCGGCCTGTATCGCAGGGCATGCTGTCGTTCTAGCGGGTTACAATGCTGTTTGGAATGTAGCGATCCCACTCGGTCAAATATACGGTGGTCGGGATATACCAGGCGTCGCGTGTAAGTATCTAGGTCTGGAAGGGTTGTCATTCGATCTTTTCACAGGCAATCCATTAGATATTTTCGGGAGTTGGCCTATCGAATATCGAGATCGTTGGGCCGCGGCGGGCTACTCGAAAGTGAAAAAGGCCAAGGTCGCGGCCTCATTGTTGCGCGCGATTGCGCGCGGAGAAGTGACGTAGGAATCCTCTCCGATAAGGCCGCGAGCGAGGGCTACGCCTCCGGCAAGCCACGCACGTCCAAGCTCGCGCGGCGCACGAAGCGCAACGGCCTGCGCGCCACCGCGGAGTTCAAACGCATCACGAACTTGCCACGACGCCTTGAACTGCCCGACGTCACCGGTGTTCTCACGGACGCGTTGAGGGTCCCCGGCGGGACCATGACGCTGCGTCTGTGCCAGGCCGCCGCGCTGCACGACCTGTGCGAAGTCGGCGGCGTGTTCGGCATCGTGGGCGTGGGCGGCGGTAAGGAACTGATCTCGCTGTTGGCACCCGTCTTGTTCGGCGCCAAGCGCCCGGTCTTGATCGTGCCCGCGGCGTTGCGGACGCAGGTGCTCGAGCGCGAGATCCCCGAGTACGGCGAGCACTTCATGATGCCCGACAATCTGAAGGTGATCTCGTACACACAACTCTCGATCGCCTCACAAAATGAGCCTAAAGAGTTGCTATTCCGGCTCATGCCCGATCTGCTGATCTTTAACGAGGCACAGGCGTTGCGCAGCATCAAGAGCGGTAGGACGAGGCGCGTCGCGCACTACATGAGCGAGCACCCTGAGACGCATGTGATCGTGCTGTCGGGCTCGATCAGCAAGACGAGCTTACGCGACTACTGGCACTTGCTCTTGTGGACGCTGAAAGAAGACATGGCGCCCTTGCCGGTTCACTGGCCCGAGTTGCAGGATTGGGCCGACGCACTCGACGAAGATCCCGACCTCGACGACGGGGCGCGGGTCCCGTTCGGCGTGTTGTGGGAGTGGATGGACGAAAAGGAACGTATGAGTGCCGTGTTCGGGGAGCTCGAACCTGTGCGGCACGCGTACCGACGACGCCTGCACGAGACCCCGGGTGTGATCGTGTCCGACGAGGACGACGTCGGCGTACCGCTCCTGATAGATGAACGCCATCTCGAGGTCCCTCGTGAGGTGCTCGAGGCGATCGCTCTCCTGGAGCAGGACTGGGAGACACCCAACGGCGATCTGTTGGTCATGGCCACGGACGTCGCGCGACACACGCGTGAGTTGCTCTGTGGATTTTGGTACGAGTGGCAGCCCGCGGCCCCGCCCGAGTGGCTGGACGCGCGGCGGGACTGGAACCGCTACGTGCGGGGGCAGTTGAAACACAACCGCAGGGGGCTGTACACGCCGCTCCAGGTCTGGAATGAATGTGCCCGGGACGACGACCGCAGCGAGGGCAGTTTCGACGCGTGGCGCGGCATCAAGGGCGTGTTCAGCCCCAACAGCGTGCCCGTCTGGATCAGTGACTATCTGGTGCGGGACGTGCTAGAATGGGCTGCATGTGAAGAGGCGCAGGGGCTCGTATGGGTCGATCACAATGCAGTCGGTGCCGCGCTCGAGGAGGCGGGTCTACCGTACTTTGGGGCGGGTCCGGATGCCGCGCGCAAAGTCGTGCGGCATCCTGGAGTGCTCGCACTCAGTTTGTCAGCGCATGGAGAGGGCCGCGACGGTCTCCAACAAAGGCATTCACGCATGCTCGTCTCGTCGATGTTCTCATCGGGACTGCGATGGGAACAGATGCTCGGACGCCTGCACAGACCGGGGCAGCGAGGCGACGCGATGTCATGCACCGCTTACTTTCAGAACGAGGGAATGCACGAGATGTTCGCGCGAGCGCAGAATGAAGCGAGGGCTCGAGAAGACACCACACACGGACGGCAGAAACTGAACTACGCTGACGTGCTTCTATAACTTTAACGATAACAGCAACTGTAACTGGAGAAGAAAATGGGAAAAGGACTTTTCAAAGGCATCTCAGAAGCGGTAGCGGGCAGCAACTTCGTGTACATCACGGAGGGCAACTACGTGTTGTCGCTGATCCGCACCAAGCAAGTCGTCAAGCGCGAGGGCAACGACGACCTGTTCATCTCGGAGTGGAAGGTGCTCGACTCCGACAACCCCGCACACAAGGTGGGCAGTGAACTGTCATGGACGGCGAACCTCTCCCGGCACGAGGCCGCGCTCGGGAACGTCAAAGACATGCTGGCCGCCGCGTCGGTCGGGTACTATCAGGAACAGACAGGTGACCCTGACATGGATCAGGACGCCGTCACCGCAGTGCTCGATGAGGACGACGCGGAACGGCTCGTCGAATGCGACAAAGACGAAGACGAGGACGGCGGCTACCGCATCGCGGGCGCGTGTGTCTATGCGCAGGCCAAGAACATCAAGACCAAGAAGAATAAGACCAACTTCACGGTGGTGAGCTGGACGTACCTCGCCGCCTCACCCGAAGGCTTGCCCAAGGACTAAGTATCGGTAGATCGGTCGAGGCCGCCGCGCCCGCGGGCCGATCTTCGTAGGGGACAGCGGGCGCGGTTCTGGGGACGATGTTATGGGTAACGATAATTACAGGACAAAAGGACCCCTCGATGTGAAGACTATCGAGTACCTGAAGTCCATCCGGGTGTTCGGTTGGGAGTCACAACAAGTCGTCGTGGACGCTTTAATCGAACACGGTAATTGGCAAGACGCAGCGGATGCACTCGGCATGGCACGTAGGATGTTGCAATCACGGATAGGGCGCCTACGACGGCGCGCGATCAGACGCGGTTACGCACCTGACCACGACATGACCGAGACTGCACCCGAAGGTTACTCGATCCGCGGCACGTCGACGCTGTACCGGAAAGACCCTGAGACCGGTAAAAAGAACGAGGTCCTCCAATGGGTCAAGACCAAGCAAGAACAAGAGGACAAGCTACAGGCTTTGATGGACGCGATCATGCCGTTGGCCGACGACGTCGCGGGCAAGAGCGTGTTCGTGCAGCCCCCCGCCTTGCCCCATCACGATGATCTATTGGCGATCTACCCCATGGGTGACCCACACATCGGCATGCACGCGTGGGCGCGCGAAACCCGCGATCGCAACTTCAACTTGAAATTGGCCGAACGCAATCTGCTGCACGCGGTCAACCACCTCGTGGATCTGGCGCCGCCTGCTTCGACCGCACTGGTCATAAACTTGGGAGACTTCTTCCACGCCGACAGCGGCAGGAACACGACCACGTTGGGGACCCCGGTGGACGTCGACGGGCGCATTTCAAAGGTATTAGATACGGGTGTCAAGATCATGGTGGCAACCATCGAGGCGGCGTTGCGGAAGCATCAAAAAGTTGTGGTCTACACTCTGATAGGCAACCACGACGATCTCATGTCCGTAGTATTGTCGGTGTGCTTGAAACATCATTTCAACAACAACCCGCGCGTCGTGATCGAGACCGATCCCCGGCAGCATCACTACTACGAGTTTGGCAAGTGTCTGTTCGGAATGCACCACGGTCACACGACTAAGTCCGTCGACTTGCCTGTGTTCATGGCGACGGACATGCCTGAGGCCTGGGGGCGCACGCGCTACCGTCGTTTCTACTGCGGACACGTGCACCACGACTCCGTCAAAGAATTGCCGGGCTGCACCGTCGAGACGTTCCGTACCCTGGCGCCCTCCGACGCCTGGCACTCGGGACGCTACCGTTCCGGCAACGACATGAAACTCGACGTGTGGCACAAAGAACGTGGACACCTCAACCGCCACATCATCGGCATCGAGACAGTGCTCGAGGCTGTGGGGACCGAGGATGATTAAGTGAACTGGTCTCTAGGAACTTGTGAAGGCTGTGGAGATGAAGTATGCGCAAAAACAGCACTTGTTACAGATGGTGATCGCATCAAATGTGAAGGTTGTGAATGCGTTTACCAAGCCATGTGTAGTGCTGAAGATCATGCCTACATAGTCGGCGATGATCCCGTTCTTGAATGTCGTTCTTGTAGATGGGCACGGGAGGCCGCGTGAGTGTTGTCGCGGGGATCGAACACGGCACTGAGGTGTGGATGGCGGCCGATTCGTTGATCAGCGACGATAACGACATCGTGTTCGAGACAAACGAACCTCCCAAAGTCTTCGAATGGGGCGGCATGTTGTTGGGAGCCGTCGGCAGTTTTCGAGTTGGCAACGTCATACACGAGGCTTTCGAACCGCCCTTGTTGAAGAACGAGGACCCGCTCAGCTACATGTTGCGGCGCTTTGTCCCCGCGCTGCGCAAGGTATTCGACGAGTACGATATCGACACCTTACCCAAGGTGGTCGACAAAGCGTTCGCGAGGATCGACGACTGGCAACTCATGGTCGGGCTCAAGTCTGCGAACGAGGGCCGCATCTACATCGTCGACGAAGACTTCTCAGTGTCTCGAGCCGCAGGCGGTTACGCGTTCATCGGTTCGGGCGGGGAAGTCGCCGCGGGCGCGTTGTTCGCGACCAAAGATACCAGATGGAAACCTGAAACACGGATCAAGCGCGCGGTGGCCGCGGCGTGCAAGCACGTCGCCAGCGTCGGTGGCAAGATCGTGGTGGAGAATATTTGACGTGAAGACGACACTCGAAGAGATGCTGGAGTTCAAGGACCTGAACCATGTCATCGCGCAGGACCTCGCGCGGCGCAAGGGCGCGGATTACAACCGCGATCAACAGCAAGAAGGCGACACGTTGTTCAATCTGCGCGTGGCCGAGTTGATCGGGTTCGCCGAGACGGCTGAGCAAGGCATCCTCATCAGGATCATGGACAAGATCATGCGCATGTTCTCACTCACGTCGAAGCCCGGACGCGTGGCAGCCGTCAAGGACGAGTCTGTGGTCGACACGTACCGCGACGTCTACAATTACGCGGCGTACGCGGCGATACTGTACCTTAAACGCAACGGGCGATTTGACGAGTTCATGACCGAGTTGCGCGACGAGGTTGAGGCCATCAAGACCGCGGGGGTCGTGCCTGCGCTTGATGTAGTCGACGCGAAAACGGTACCCGATTCGGTACTCATCATGAAGAGTGTCGATGATGTCGATTTCAACATGACCGACAAAGGTCCCCACGCTGAGTGCGAGACAGGGGCCACGAACAGGCCCGGCGGTGTGGAACGGTTCTGCGAGACCCACGAAAGGTATTACACGCCCGACATGCGATCAGCATGACCGCCGACGAACGAATCGACGCGTACGATCGGACCGAGTGGGGCACCACGTCGCCGTTGTATGAACTCAACGGGCGCATCTACGGCGTCTGGTTGATCGGGCAGAACTACAGCAACCCGTCAGGATACTACGGCGCGTACCCGCCGCGGTACTGCGACCGCGTCGCGGCGTTGTTCCCCGACAAGCGATACGTGTTGCATGTGTTCGCAGGCATGACCCTTAAAGGCTCGTTCCCCGACGCCGAGGAGATCACACTCGATCGTCGCGATGATTTGGGCGCGGATCTGGTCATGAATGCCGAGACCATGAGTGAGCGACTGCCGTCCGAGTTCGACCTCATCGTCGCAGACACACCCTACTCGCCTGTGCATTGCGAACAATACGGTGTGCCGATGCCCAATCGAAAGAAGGTCCTGCACGAGTGTTCGCGCGTGTTGAAGCCCGGCGGACACGTGGTGTGGCTCGACACCAAGTTCCCGATGTTCTCGAAGAAATACCTGGAACTGTTCGGCTGCATCGGCATGTGGCGGTCCACGAACCACGACATCCGCGGCGTGACACTTTTCGTCAAACCTGGTAAGGTGTGACCATGCTTTGGGCCCTCGACACCGAGACCCACCTCGAGCCCGTGATACCTCCGCTCGTGTGTGGATCACTGTGGGCGGGCGAGGGTGAACCCTTCCTGTATGGCGGCGACGACTACGGCAAGGCGCGGTTGCTGGAGGTCATCGAAGACAAGCTCGAGCACGATACTTTAGTGTGCCACAACTCCGCGTTCGACATGACGGTCTTGGCGCACTTCTGGCCCCATCTGTTGGAATTGATCTACGCCGCGTACGATGACGGACGCGTCGAGTGCACGTACGTAGCCGAGCGCCTGCTCGACATCGCGAAGGGCGAGCTGCGTCCGCCGAACAAGACGGTGAGGCCGTACTCGCTGGCCACGATCTCCAAACGTCGACACCTCGCGAACATCGACAAGGGCGAGGATACGTGGCGCATGCGCTACAAAGAACTCGACGGCGTGCCGATCACCGAGTGGCCCGACAGCGCGAAACAGTACGCCAAGGACGACTCGGTGCACTGCTATCGCTTGCGCCAGGACCAACGTGCAGACGCGGCGAACATGGGCTATGACATGCCCGATTTCGCCGAGCAGTGCGCCTCGGCCTTCGCTCTGAAGTTGGTGTCGGCGTGGGGTCTGCGCGCGGACCCTGACCGCACCGCGGCGTACATCAGCACCGCCGAGGACGCGCTTGCCGAGCATGCCCGCGAACTGGGTGAGTTGGGGCTCATGCACGTCGTGTGGGACGACGGCATTGACCTGTTCAACTCCGACGGCCACGGCAAGATCAAGCTCGATCGCAAGGTCTCCAGCAAGAAGGTCAAGCGCATGGGCGAGATCATCGAAGCCGAATGCGAGCGCCGCGGTGTCGAGGTCCCGCGCACTGAGAAGACCCGTAAAGTGTGTACAGACAAGATCACGATCGAGGACTACGCGCCCGATGAAGTCATAAAACCGTGGACCAAGTTTAACAAGGCTGAGAAAAAGCGAGGCACGTTCGGCGTCACGTTGTTACGCGCAGCCGAGGCGCCACTGCACGCGTTCATGCAGTCGTTGATCAATTCAGGTCGGACATCGGCGTCCCCCGCGGGCGTGCACAATCCGCCGCGCGAGATCGGCATGCGTGAGTGCTACGAACCTCGGCCCGGGTATGTGTACCTGTCATGCGACTACGACAGCCAGGAAATCCGTACGTTGGGCGAGTGCCTCGCGCTGATCGTCGGCCCGGGCAACTCACGCATCGTGTCCGAGTACAACAAAGATCCCGATTTCGATCCGCACTGTTACATGGCGGCGACAGCCATGGAGCACATCACGTACGAAGAGGGCCGTGCACGACTCAAAGCCAAGGACAAGTCGTTCAAACTGAAACGACAAGACGCCAAGATCCCCAACTTCGGCCTGCCAGGTGGGATGGGTTGGAAAGGTCTGAAGGGCTACGCGCGCGGGTTCGATCAGTTCTGGTCCGAGGATTATTGCCGGGACATCAAGAGTAAATGGGGACAGACCTGGCCCGAGATGGTGCACTACTTCAACTACGTGCGCAACATCATCGGCGGGGACTACGGCGCGGTCGGGCAGATCTGCCAGTTCGGCAGCGGTCGTCTCCGTGGGGGTGTGAAGTTCACGGACGCGTGCAACACATTGTTCCAGGGACTCGCCGCGGATACCACCAAGGCCGCGCTGTGGGAGGCGTCGAAGCGCTGCTACATCGTCAAGAACTCGGCATTATACGGCAGTCGCATCGTCAACTACATCCACGACGAGCTGTTGCTCGAGACGCCCGAGGACCGCGGGCACGACGCGGCCATCGAGTTGCAGAAGTTGATGGTCTGGGTCATGGAACGGTACACGCCGCACGTGCCGCCCCGCGCCTCGGCGATGCTCGGGCGCGTGTGGTCCAAGGACATGGAGGCGGTCTACGACGCTGAGGGGAGGTTGATCCCATGGGAACCCTGATCGCCATCGACCCCGGCAAGCACGGGTGCGGCATCGCGGTGTTCCATGACGGGCACCTCGTCGCGTGCGATTTCATCGAAGGTAACCGCGCCGAGATCGTCGAGAAAGGGCATCATGTTGGATTCGATCACGTTCACATGCACGGCGTTCTTGTCGTGCTTGAGAAGCCCGTCGTGTACGATCGCAAGAATTGGGAAGGCGACCCCAACGACTTGATAGAGATCACGCTCACGGGCGCGTTGTTGGCCGCGGCCGTGCACATCGACGGGCACAAGTACGAGTTCGAGGCAGTGACACCGCAACAGTGGAAGGGGCAAACCCCGAAAGAGATCATGAACAAGCGCGTGTGGAAGTTCTTACATACGGACGACGCGTCCGATCACTATGAGTTACAGCGCGCACTCGACGGGCGACGGCGTACCACAGGGGGTAAATGGCACAACGTGCTCGACGCGATCGGCATCGGGCTGTGGAGATTGAAGCGACTATGAACGAGTTCCTAGACCGACCCCGTACCATGAACGAGATCTGCAAGCACCTCGGTGGCGTCTCCAAGCGCACGGCCTACCGCCACATCGCGGCGTTGCGCAAGGAGGGGTTCGACGTCGTCCGCATCGCGCCCGGATCCGGCAAACGGTCGTCGCGCTATGTAATTTATCCGGGGTGATAACGCCCCGGAACTGCGACACGGAATACGCGACGGGCATGGTAAGTGCCCGTTTTCTCGTCAACGGAAAGTGGCACGCGGAGTGCATGACAGGATTTCATGATGGTTCAGAAAAAAGCTCGGCTCGCGAGGTCAGATTTCTCGGACCCCTCTTTTCGAGGGCCCCGCAAAAAGAAGTGCGGCTCGCGAGGTCAGATTTCTCGGACCCCTCTTTTCGAGGGCCCCGCAAAAAGAAGTGCGGCTCGCGAGGTCAGATTTCTGCGACCCCCCTTTTCGAGGGCCCCACAAAAAGAAGTGCGGTTCGCGAGGTCAGATTTCTCGGACCCCCCTTTTCGGGGGCCCCACAAAAAGAAGTGCGGCTTGCGAGGTCAGATTTCTTGGACCCCCCTTTTCGGGGGCCCCGCAAAAAGAAGTGCGGCTCGCGAGGTCAGATTTCTCGGACCCCTCTTTTCGAGGGCCCCGCAAAAAGAAGTGCGGCTCGCGAGGTCAGATTTCTGCGACCCCCCTT
>SDBT01007146.1_pt1 | contig 18427 bp, 20 predicted proteins | sample 2277101 | NCBI WGS metagenome assembly SDBT01 (sample SAMN10404973, study PRJNA504765) | marine sediment metagenome | isolation source: marine sediment core GS10_PC15, 103 cmbsf | place: Arctic Ocean: Southern Knipovich Ridge | collected 2010
GCATCGGATACGGTAGTAAGTGCGCTTACAAACGAGATTACGCTGGTTAACAACTATACCTATAAACTTATTACTACAGAGGTAAAGGAATCTATACTAGTAGGTGAAGGTGTTAATGAATTAACCAAGCGCATCCAAGGGGTATACAAGTTTAACAGGTCGAGAGCACGGACTATCGCGCGCACAGAAAGCCTAAAGGTAGTGTCTAGGAGTACTGATGAGGAGTATAAGAAAGCAGGAGTGAAGAAGAAAGAATGGCTAAGCAGCCCTGGAGCAAGAGACAGTCATGCTACTAATACTGCACAAGGAGCTATTCCGTATGACCAGACGTTTCTTAATGGCCTTAGGTTTCCAGGTGATGCAGGCCCAGCGGCGGAAGTAATAAATTGTAGATGTGCATTAGCACCAGTAATAGAGAGGTAATATGATAGAATGTTCTGAATGCGGAGAAACAATTACGAAAGAAAGAAATGAGATGTTATGGATACCAACAGGTAAAGTATTACATAAAGACGCATTTCTTGGGGATGGAACAAAATATAATATATATGAATGCCAACAATGTGCATTTATGAGGCGCTGGGAGACTTCAGACAGTACCAAACTCACCAAATCGGGTAGAGAAATGTGCAATTGGCTTTTCGAATAAAAGGAGTATAAGATGCCAAACGATAAAGATAAAAACAAAATGATACTAAAAGACATGTCAGTCACTATCAAGGAGATAAACGATAAGGACAGAACTATGGTTGTAGTTGGTTCAAAAGAGATTGTTGATAGAGACAAGGATATAGTAAAGATAGATGGTGTTAATCTAAAGAACTGGAAGAAGAATCCAGTAGTACTATTAAACCACGACCGTATGGGCTTTCCTGTTGCTAAAGGTGTTGGTAAGAAAGCATGGGTAGAAAGCAATAAACTTATGTTTAAGATTCAGTTTGCTACTGAGGAAGAGTATCCACTAGCAGATATAGCATGGAAATTATACAAGGGTGGATATATGAGTGGTTGGTCGATAGGGTTTCTTCCTAACCTCGAAAAGATTGAGTATCCAGAGAAGCACAAGAAGGGCGCTTTAAGAATCTTCAATGAAGTTGAATTGATAGAATTGTCAGGTACGGGTGTACCTGCTAATCAAGAAGCCCTTATGGCGAGCGTTAATAAAGCATGGGAAGATAATGTTATTGATGGTGAAGAGTTAAACAAGTGGATAGAGTTGATCGAAGGATTAGAGACCGTCGAAAAGGCCGCCGAAGTAGAAGAAGTTGATATCGAAGCAGTCGAAAAGGCCGTCGAAGAGGCTGCTGATACCATCGAAGACCTTACAAGTAAATTAGAAGATAGTAATAATAAAATAATGGAATTAGAACTATTAGTAAAAGAACAAAAGATAGATGAAGAGATAGATGAGTTTGACAGTTATTTAACAGAGATATTCGAAGAGTTTGATCCAGCCGGTAGCGCCGAAACGGTAGCGAACGCCGAGCAAATGGATGATAACTGGATTGAAGAAGCTCTGAATATTTTAGAAGGAGATAAAAACAATGAGTAAAGAACAAGAAAAATTAGCTGGACTTATTGAAGAGAAGTTCCAGGAAGCTTCGAGCGAAGATAGAACTAAGCAAGAAGAAAAGTGGGCTGCTCAAGATGAGGCCAATGCTAAAATATTAGAGGAGAACGTTGATCTGAAAGCACAGATGGATGCTATGCAGGATAAAGAGTTCAAGAGTTCTGGCAAGTTTGGTGATGCTACCTATAAGTTTCAGGGGTATAACACCGATTTTAATAAAAACTTTAAAGCGACTTTAACTGTAGACGAAGCTGAGCAAGTGGGTAAGGCATATCTGGGTATGTTAGAGCAAGCACAGGGTAAAACTATTGACTTTTCTACTATCATGCCTGCCAGTTTTGGTGAAACTCTTTTAGGTCTTGCTGAGCTTAGTAGCTCCGCGTTAAATACTATGCAAGTGAAGCCTATTACTGCTAAAACCTTTACACCACCTGTAAAAGCTACTCGTGAAACCGTAGACTCACAGGCACCTGGTACCGCCAGAACGTCAACATCTATTACTGCCGGGAAACTTACGTTTACTATTGATGAGATTATTGGTGATTATGTAGATGTATTGAGAACTGATATTAGAGATGCTACAGTAGATCTGGTTAATGATTGGATTGTTCCTATGCAAGCTGAAGCTATTGGTCAGTATGTAGATGCTGAAGTATTTAACGGTACTAACAGTAAATATACTACATCTATTGTTGATGTAACTGCTTCTGTTACGCCTTCTGGTGTAGTTAATACAGCAGCAGCTATTACCTTTGCTAATCTTAATACTATGTTTTATGCATTAGAATGGGAACGTGGTATACTTGATCCTAAATGGTATGGCCCACGAGCTGCACTGAAAGATGTTAGTGCGCTGGTTGATACTTATGGACAACCTATCTTCCAGCAAGTTCCTATCAATGGTAGACCTTCACAGACCTTGATGGGTGCTCAGTATGTTATCACACCTAAGATCGCTAACGCACCTGCTAATGGAGCGATGAGACTTTGTTTTGGAGATCCCAATCAATACATCATCGTTACTAGAGGAGGCGTTGAGAATTTGGTTAATCCGTATATTCTCATGAAAGAAGATACTGTTCAATTTATCGCCAACTTTGAATCTGATGGTAATGTTGCTGATCATGCAACTGCTTCTAGTTCAGGGGCTTGGACAACTATGGTAAGAACAGATTCGTAAAATAATTTGGAGCGGGGTGAAACCCGCTCCTTATCAAAGGAGTATTAGATGCTAAGAAATATAAATAGTAGAATGATAGAAACAGCAACATCAACAAGCGTCTATACATCAACTGGTAGTGCATATGTCGGATCAGGTAAAATAAAAGGTGTGTGGGTTAGTCCAGCAGTAGCTGCGCAAACTCTTTCTGTTGCTGTTTTTGATACTGCGACACTTAGCGGATCTATGGCAGCAGAAACAAAACTAACACCTGGTACTATACAAAAGACTTTTACTGCCTTTGATGACTGGTACTTAGACATGCACGATCAATACTTTGCTAGTGGTGTATATGTAGAAATGACTACTACATCAGGCGCGTTTGATTATGTTGTAGTGTATGATAGTTAATTCTCTATGGGGAGGAAGAAATGATTGATAAGAGAAGTAAAATAGGTAAGATGATAGATAAAGATAGAGTAGTATATCTATGCATCAAGTGTAACCAGAAGTTCGTTGGAGATGCTACTACTAATGTAGGTGTGTGTCCTTCTTGTAAATGGCCAGACCAAATAGTAATAGTAGAAAATATGTTAGTAATAACAAAATAAGGAGAGTGGGTTATGACAACTCAATTAGATACATATGCACTAACATCATTAGAGAACGTTAAGAAATTCATGTCGACAGACGTGGAGCAAAGTGATAAGACGGATGTTCCTGATGATGATTTAATATACGCGTTAATAAATCGGGTTAGTGCCACAATGGAAACTTATAGTGATAGGAAGTTCCTGTCAAGAGAGTATACAGAATATTCTGATGGGAATAATTCTAATAAGCTTTATCCAAGTCAATATCCGGTCACATCTGTATCTGGTATTTGGCAAGATCCAAACTGGGTATGGGAAGATGCCACTCTTATTGCTGCTACTAACTATAGGATATCTAGTACTGGCAGGTATATTGTATTCAAGACTCGTGGGTTGCTTCCTAACTATCCAGAGAATATCAAGAATATTCATACCGCCGGATATACTACAGTGCCCTATGATGTAGAGGATGCTTGTATTAAACAACTAGCATCTATTTTTAAATCTAAGGAAGATATCCATGTGTTTAGTAAGTCTTTAGAGGATGGCTCAGTAGAAAGGTATCAAACTGCTCTGCTGCCATCTGTTAAATTAGTATTAGACTTGTATCGTGATTATAGGATTGTGTAATGCTTACTATTGATATTAAACTAGAAGGTCTAGAAGAAATAAAGAAACTTCCTAAAGAATGGACATCAGGACTGGCTAAAGGTTTCCGCCAGGCAATGATATTTGTTGAAGGCAAAGCTAAGAAGAGATTCGGTACAGCCGGTAACATTAAAGCTCGGACAGGGCATTACAGAAGGTCTATTAGTACGTCTGTTAAGAAAGTGCCTGGTGGTATGGTAGGGACTTTAGCAGGAAATGTGGTTTACGCAGCCCCACACGAGTATGGGGCGACGATCTTTCCGAAGAAGGGCGAATACCTTACCTTTCCAATTGATGGGCGCTGGGTGCGAGTTAAGAGGGTTGTAATACCTAAGAGGCCGTTACTAACCCCATCAATCACAGAGAATGTAGATGAGATTGGTGAGATAATAGTAGATAGCATAATCAAGGAGACAGAATAATGGCAATATCATATTTAGAAACAGTACTAAACACTTTGAAGACAGAGATGGAGAGCACGATTGCTCCAAGAACTGAAAACGATGTTGTTATTTATAGTACATCACCAACAATTGTTAGAGGAATAGTTTCTTGGGGAGAGTCTAATGGTAAGAGACCTTTGGTATGGTTTGTTAACACCGGCGTTGAGTATGAAGAAACGTGGGGATCAGATACTAAGGTAGAGATATTTATTGAGATGCATGGATATGCAGATGTAGAGTACGGAACAGAAAACATGATGAAGTTATTAAAAGATGTAGAATATTTTTTATACAATGATTATTCAGGGTCAGGTCATTTGTTAGATTGTATCATCGCAGAGGGTGGTATAAATGAAGAGGCCGGTCAATCTGGGTTTTTATTAAATATCATGGTCCTCGCTGACTTTGATATTACTACAATACAATAAAGGAGAATTAAATTATGAGTACATACATTGGCAGAAATGCCACATTTAAAGTTGGCTCGGATACCGTGAGTGAAATGACAGATTGGTCTATAACTGTTGCAGCTGAGGTTATCCGGGAAGATACCTTCGGCTCTACGTGGGCTAAGAAACACGGGTTAGTTGCTACAGATTGGTCTGCAACTGTTAATGGTTTACTAGATGATTCAGACACAACTGGTCAAGATGTCTTGTGGGATGCTGTTGTTAGTGGTACTAAGGTTACTAATCTAAGATTTTATCTAGATGGTACTGAGTACTACACATCTAACACTGGAGAAGATGCAGCCGCAGGAGCTTATATTACCAGTAATGACCCAAGCATCGCTCAAGGAGATGTAGGGCGTTTAAGTATTACAATTGAAGGTACCGGACCAATTTATAAAACATCATAATAAAAGGGAGGAGTAGAACATGAAATTAAATTTAAAGTATGCAGAGGGCGTATGGATAAAATATAAAGGTAACGCAGAAGCAAAGATTAAAATGCTTTCTAACTCTAAATCAATGTTGTTAAGTGGAAAGAAATTAAACATGGAGGACTTACTTGTGATATACGATGAGTGTCTTGTTGGTTGGAGAGGTTTTGATGATGAAAAGGATAAAGAAATCAAATATAACGACAAGAACAGACAACTTATGTTTGAGGCTAATATGGATTTTATAACCTTTGTAGTAGAAGAGCAAGGTATATTACGAGATAAGTTTGAGGCGTCCTTAAAAAACTCAAGCAGCTCGCGGCGGTCGAATTCGGTATCAACCCCAAAAACCCAGAAAAAATAGGCTGGGATGAATATAAGAAATTCAAAGATTTTATTGGTAAAGAAGCGGATTTCAAATATTACTGCGAGCACTATGGAAGAGCAAAGATACCAGAAAGATTATTACCAGAGAACGAGCCTATAATGAATTTGATATTTAATTACTTAGGTTTATACTTCGATGGTATGGGCGGAATAAATTCTCACGGCATTAAGATGTCGTTTGATTTAGAGGGTATAAGTAACAATGTTAGAAAGATTTATATTACTAAGATAATAGCATACACTAAAGAAGCAACCTCTCAACAAAACAAAGAGAGAGATACTTTCAATAAGGATACTGAATATGGCAAAGAACGTAAAAGTCAACCTAAAGGTAAAAGACGACGGTAGTAAAATTATAAAGAAGTTCTCTAAGACTACCCAGAAATCATTTGATAATATAAAAAAGTCAATAAAAAAAGTTAATGCTGGGTTTGGGAAAATCACTAAGACTGTTAAAAAGATGGCTCTACCTGTTGTAGCACTTGCAGGTGCTTTTGTTTTGTTAACTAAGAGATCCTTAAAAGCTGCTGATGCTATTGCTAAGACCGCAGATAAACTTGGTGTATCAACAGACGCCTTGCAGGAGCTTAGATATGCTGCTGAGTTGTCTGGCGTGAAGATTACTGCTCTTGATATGGGACTACAACGTTTTACTAGAAGGTTAGCAGAAGCACGCCAGGGTATGGGAGAACTTAAAGGTGTAATAGAGCAGTACGATATTTCCATAACAAATGCTGATGGCTCAAGCAGATCCATGCAAGATGTGTTAGGAAGCCTTGCTGATGTTATTGCCAATACTACTGATAAGCAGGAGAGATTGCGTATTGCGTTTAAAGCGTTTGATAGTGAGGGTGTTGCATTAGTTAATTTACTGAATAAAGGTGCTATTGGTTTAGAAGAATTTAGACAGGAAGCACATAGATTAGGAATAGTAATAGAAGAAGACCTACTTAGACAAGCTGAGAAAGCCAACGACGCTATAACAAAAATGTCTAAAATATTTGGAACAACTTTAACTAGAGCAGTTATTGCTTTGTCGCCCGAAATAATAAGAATATCTGAAAGCTTCATAGAGTGGTTTGAGACTAATCAAAAATTAATTAAAATTAAAGTGCCTGAGTATATAGATAAGATAATAGAAGGACTTGAAGACGTATGGAATTTTTGGCAGTCTTTACCGGCAGGAACAGGTGCTGGTATTTTAGGGGCTATATTGTTTGGACCTGAAGCAGGTCTTGTTATTGGTGTGCTTGCAAATATTTATTCTCAAGTTGAAAGATTAAAAAAACAAAGTAAAGATATTCAATATTTTACATACGGACCTGAGGGTAAACCTGAAAGCATTCAAACAGAAACACAAGCTGAATTTGAAAAAGAAAAAAAGATAGCTCAAGCCCGTATAAAATTACAAAAAGACCATTTAAAAGAACAAGAAGATTTACTTAAAAGAACACAAAAAACATTTAAAATATCAACAGGAACATATGCTATTGGAAACGAAGATGTATATGATTATCTTGACCCAAGTGTTGAAAACCCATATATAGCTCAACATAAACGCTGGTTAGATGAAATGGAGGTGGAAATAGAGCAACAAAAACAATTGATAGGGATAACAAAGAAATTCATAGCTGATTCAGTAGCTGCTATGCCTAAACCACCCAAACAACTTAATGGAGATGGCGTCGGTACTTCTGATATGCCGGACGGCGGTGACAAAGTCAGCATGAAAGAACTAACTATGACCCTTGCTGGTTATAAAAAGATTGGTTCACTAATAATTGAACAACGACAATATAGAGATAAAGTATTAGCAGGACTAGACGCAGAAAGATTGAGGAAAGAAGCAGAATTCCGTGATAAAGAATTAAAAGATTTAGAAGAGTGGGGTAGGTCAGAGCAACAGATTTTTGAAGATCAGATAAAAATAAACGATAAAGCAAATGAAAGAAGGGCTGAAGGGTACAAAGAAGTAGCAGATGCCATGGCAAAGATATGGTCCCAAAAAATACCTTTTACACCTTATATAATAGAGTTGCCCTTGGATAAAATGAAGGAGATAGGAGAGTCTATTTCTAATAATTTCACAGACGCTATTGTTGAGGCTACTATCGCAACCGGTCAATATCGTGATAACTTTAAAAAAATGTCTTTGTCTGTTGGTGCAGATATATTAAGGATAGCTACTAAAATGATATTCCTTAGAACTATAGCTGCTATGTTTGGAGGAACGTCTTTAGGCGCTATATTCGGATTTAAGGATGGTGGTATTACACCAAGTATGCCAAGCGCTGCCGGAGGAAATGTATTCAGCGGACCTAAGTCAGGCTACTTAGCGCAACTCCACGGCAATGAAGCGGTGATACCGTTAAAGAATGGAGCGGTGCCTGTAGCGTTAACTGGCGGAGTAGGGGGTGGTAATACTGTAACTATAAACGTGCCAGTAACAGTTCAGGGCGGTAGCATGAACGACAAAGAAGCTTACCGATTAGGTGAGACTGTCAGTAGAATTATAGATAAGAAAATGAAATTCGTTATGAATGAGGAAAGAAGATACGGCGGAATTAGCAATCAAAGGAGACGATAAATGGCATCAACATTACCATTAACAATAAAACCAGTTTTTAATAGAACAAGAAAAGCGGCAAGACCAAGAAGACTGGAAGCTTCTTTCGGAAATGGATATCGCCAACGGGCAGCGGATGGTATCAACCCAATAGAGATAGAATTAACTTTGGGATGGACAGGTAGTAGCACTGACATAAGAGAGCTAATAGACCATTTCGAAGAGCGCGCAGGATATCAATCCTTTACTATAAATGATGCTACTATAGCAGACGATGTAACATATAAGTGGACATGTGATGACTGGCCGTATGATAATTTAACTGATACAATTATGACATTAGACGCAACGCTACGTAAGGAGAATGACTTAATATAATGAGTCTAACATTAAATGCAAAAATAGCAAGCGACGTACAGAAGTTAGCATATGGTGTTGATGTTGAGTTGTTTGATATAATAACAGCATCGACAGGTGATACTAATGGACCCTACTACATATCTAATAATGTTACTACATCAGGCACCGTAGTCAAATTGAATGGTGTTTCATATACGCCGATTGATTTTAGATTTAGGGGTTATGGTATGGATACTGAAGGAAAATTTGCAAGACCCACTTTTGAAATCAGTAATGCTCTAAGAGCATTCGCAGCGCTTGTTAACGAATATGATGGTCTTGTAGGAGCAACAGTTATTAGACGAAAAACGAAAGCTGAGTATCTGGATGATGGAGATGAAGCTGATTCAATAGCACAGTATCCAACGGCTACTTATCTTGTTAGTAGAATAGTAGAATATAATAAATTTAATATTAAGTGGGAATTAGTAGCTGATATTGATAGGGAGGACAAAAGGCTGCCAGGGAGACAAGCATGGAAGGACTTCTGCTCGTTTAATTATAGAATATATGTGGATGGCGCATTCAACTACGATAATGTACATGACTGCCCTTACACTGCAACCGTATCTGGGTCTTACTTCAAACGAGACGGCACTGCGACAGACGATCCAGGAGAAGATGTTTGCAATAAACTACTAACAACTGGGTGTAAAGCAAGATTTACATCCGGTACAATACCATTCGGCGGGTTTCCTGGTATGGCTGAAACAAGACTCTAATGAAAAGATACTTCAACGACAAACTTATACATGATGCTACTATTCACGCCAAGGAAGAATATCCTAGGGAGAGTTGTGGATTATTTATAGATGATAAGTATGTCAGATGTGAAAACATCTATGAAGACCCAAACAGTGGTTTCAGAATAGATAAACACGAGATATTAAAAGCATATCAATCAAATTTCTTTCAAGCAGTTATCCACTCCCACTGTGATACTGAAAGAGTTTGGGCGAGTGGTGAGGATATCAAAAGACAAGAAGCGATGGGAGTTCCATGGGGAGTGATAGATTTATTTAACAAAAGTGTTAGAGAAGTGTTCTTTTGGGGCGACCAGCTTCCTATACAGGATTTATTGGGACGCCCTTTTATACATGGAGTATATGATTGTTATAGTTTAGCCAGAGATTATTACAGATTAAAAGATATATTACTACCTAACTTCCCCAGAGATTGGGGATGGTGGAAAAAGGGTGAAAACACTTTATTAGATAATTTAGAAAAAAGTGGGTTTAAACTAATAAATCCAAAAGAGTTAGAACCAGATGATGGCATTATAGGAAAAATAAAATTCAAACATCCAAATCATTGCGGTATCTACTTAGATGAAGGACTTATACTGCATCATTGGTCAGGTAAGAATTCACTATCCTGTGAAGTACCTTACAATATTATTAGTAAATACATAATTTATGGGGCAAGATATGTCGAGTAGCACACTATATTTATACGGTTCAATAGCAGAAGGGTTAGGGGCAGTGCATAAGTTTGCAGTAGATAGTTTAGCTGATTGTATAGTTATGCTCGGTGCCCAACACTCAAAGGCAAAACTTAAACATCTATTCTCTCAACACGACTTTGAACTTATCAGAAACGGTAAAGGATTTGACAAAGATGATGTGAGATTAAACCTCAAGGTGGAGAATGAATTTCATTTAATGCCGCTGGCACTAGGTGCTGATAAAGGTACGTTTAATATCATAGCGGGTATAGCACTTATAGCAGTAGCATTCTTTATTCCGCCAGCTGGGGCACTTGGGTATGGTATTCTTACAGCTGGTACTGTAGGAATGCTTGGCTTCGGTATGGTTCTTACTGGAATTGGAATGATAATGGCACCTTCAATGGATAGTTCTTATAGTCAACGGAATGATGTAGATAAACGCCCGTCTTATGTATTTAATGGTCCGATTAATAGCACGGCACAAGGCTCAACAATACCGTTGGTTTGTGGAGAATTTATATGTGGTAGTATTGTAATAGCGTCAGAACTTCAAAATGAGGACATATAATGAAAGACGAAGAACACATCATATTCGATGTAACAGATGTTGAAGGCCGCAAAGGCGGTGACGACAGCGGTGGAACACCAAGAACACCCACGGAAGCTCCAAACAGTTTATCGTCTAATACTATTGCTACTGTAGTTGACTTGATTTCATCAGGCGAGGTTAAAGGACTAGTCGGGGGAATAGAAGGTATTTATTTAAACGAAGTGCCTCTCTATGACGGCGGATATAACTTTGATGGTGTGACTGTTTCTGGAGTCAACGGTCTTCCATACGATAGCCAAGATTATTTAAAGGGTATAACAGACGAGACACCAAGTGAAACAATAATAGGTGGAGATCAAGAAGTTACTAAAGATGGCAGTGTTCCTTCTCCCCAAACAATAGACGCAGACACAGATGATATTAGATTAAATTTATATGTGCAAACGTTTCAAGAAATAGACATATCCAACAATAATATAACTAATACAACTGCTCAGGTTAGAATAGATATTCAGCCAGATGGTGGGGCGTGGCAGGATGGTATTAAGTATGTAACATTTACTGGAAGAAGAGATAGTGGTAGATACCTACGAAGTGTTCGTCTTTATGCCCTATCTGATTACGGTCCTGGTCCTTGGTTAGTAAGAATAACAAGAATTACAGCGGATAGCACAAGTTCTTATCTTTCTAATAAAACATACTGGTATTCATACACAGAGATTATAGCTAGAAAATTAAACTACCCTGGCTCAGCGCTTATTGGGTATACAGTTAGTGCTAGGGAGTTTGGTTCGGTAGTGCCAACCAGAGCGGCTCATTACCAGGGAATATTGTGTACCATACCAACTGGGTATGATCCTGATAATGCTACCTACACAGATCCGTGGGACGGTAGTATGAAGCCACTCAAGGAGTATACAAGAAATCAAGCATGGTTGATATATGAGATAGCAACGAACTCAACATTTGGACTTGGAGCAACACTATCAGTTTCTGCTAGGGTGGAGCTTTACAACATTTCTAAATATAATGATGCTCTTGTAGATGATGGTGCTGGTGGAACAGAAAGAAGATATACCTTTAATTATCAGTTTACAAAACCGGATGCAGCTATGCGTTTAATATCTGACATAGCAGCATCATGTCATGCTTCGGTATACTATGATGGCGAGTCACTTAGATTTGCACAAGACAAACCTACTGCTCCATCTAAGATAGTAGTAAACTCTAATACAATAGATGGTTTATTTAATTACTCATCTTCAGCGTTAGAGCATAGGTATAATGTTTGTAGAGTCACTTGGTTTGATATGGATGATTTCTGTCGTCCCCGAGTAGAAGTAATAGAAAACGCTGCTGGTATAGCCAGATATGGCACCATACGCACAATAGATGTTACCAACATAGGGTGTACCTCACGAGGACAAGCTTACCGATTTGGTAATTGGTTTCTGGACACCTCGCTGAATCAAACTGAGATGATGAAATACCGAGCGTCTTTTGACCACGCCGATGTAACCCCAGGCGATGTAATCAAACAAATGGATTATGATTATGCCGGAGTACAGGCACAAGAGGGTAGGTTAGTAGCAGCCACTGTGAGTGGAGTAACAATAGATAGCCCTCTTACCATGGTAGGAGGTCATACTTATACTATAGATATTACTACTACATCGGGAGTAGTTGCGTTAGGTCGATCACTTGTAACTAATGGTGGTGCTCAAACAGAGTTAGAGTTTACAACTCCAATAGATGCGTCTTTAGTCCCGCAAGTAGAAAGTGTCTTTATCATAACTGATGTGGATGAATTGGAACCAAGACAATGGTGGGTTATTTCTAAGGACAAAACTGAAAAAAACATATTTGAAATAACGGCTGTTGAGTATAGTATCAATAAATACTCAAGAGTAGAAGACGGGTTTCAATATGCTGATCCACCTTATACTAATCTTCCTGCGGGGGTAATTACACCGCCTACAAGTTTAAGTGCCGTAGAATATATGTACACAGAAGGTGGTCAACAAAATCACAAGTTTGGTGTAATGTTGACTTGGAATCATACAACTGACCCAAGAAAATTATACTATGAATTACAATATCAAGAAACAGATATGGATGGGACCTATGTAACATTAGACCCACAAATTATAGAGGACTCCTGGAAACATCAACCAGTCGTATCAGGAGCGAATGATTATAGGGTAAGGGCAATAGCAGCCACTGGAAGAAGTGCCTGGGAAACTTTATCTGATTTTACTATAGTTGCTGATCCAAACCCGATACCGGCCATTAGTGGCTTAACGGTAGTAAGCGGTACTGATGTTGACACCTTTACTGGACAGGACTGCCAGATTGCTTGGGATGCTCCAACAGCAGCAAGTGGTACGTTAAAGAACTATAAACTTGAAGTTTATAAAATAGATGACACGCTATTAAGAACTGAATACCTACCAAAAGATGATACAAGATATACCTACTGGTATGGATTTAATCAACAAGATAATAATGGGACACCGCTGAGAACGTTTAAGTTCAAAGTGCGTGGCATTAATTATTATGATAAGGTAGGAGACCCAGGAACATTAGTGGTAGATAATCCACCGCCGAATATAGTTGGTACTCCTACAGTAACAGAATCATTTAAAGCAGCAAAGATTGATTGGACTGACATAACACCTGCAGACAACGATGGTAAGAATTTTATAGTATACTTAGACACAAGTAATCCACCTACAACAGTCATTGCGAACCTTGGTTGGGAAACTACTAAATATACTGAGTATGGATTAGATTCTGATATAATTTATTATACGCAGATTGAACCTTTTGATTTCTTTGGCGCAGGAACTAAGTCATCTGTTTCAGCAGCAATCGAGCCACTGAAGCTGAATGCCGTTGATGTAGATGGAGAGCTTACTACTTCTATCTCTATAACAGATAGCTTGGGAACGGGTGCTTCTGGTATAGCAGTACTATATGATATGGTTGTTGATTCAGGTGGAATAACTTATTCAGGTACTTCATGGGTGAATTATAACTTTGGTATAGAAACATTTGTTGATGGTGCTGCCATATACTTTAATGATATAGAGAATATTTATGTCCAGCATCGTAGAAATGGTGGGGAATGGAATTATCTTGGTGGTGAAGCAGACCACACACTTGATGTAGAAGGTAGAATGACTAACTACACAACTGCGAGTGATGCAGCTACAAATTATTTAACAGTGTCAGGAACAAAAAGTGTTCCATTATTTCCACAAGGAATTATAGCAATTGACTGTAGATTGATTCTTGTAAGCTCAGGTACTCTAAATGAGCTTGTATTTGATCGTGAGGTTATAGCAGAGATGATAGTAGCTAAAAGTATTACAGCACATCAGATTGCTGCTGACACCATCACAGCTGATGAAATAGCAGCAGATACTATTACTGCTACCGAAATAGCAGCAGATACTATTACTGCTACTGAAATAGCAGCAAATACTATTACAGCTGACCAAATAGCTGCTAATGCTGTTGATACAGATGAGTTAAATGCAAATGCTGTGACTGCAGATAAGATAAATGTATCTGAGCTTTCAGCAATTAATGCCGATATAGGGACTGTGACAGCTGGTTTAATAGAGAGCGCTGATTTTCCATCGTCTGGTTTAGCAATAAACATTGATACTGGTACTATATCAGGCACAGTGACATTTCTAAGTTCATCGTCTGGTTATGATAATATAGATGATAAGCCGACAACATTAAGTGGTATAAATGAAAGTGAAGGTATTAAACTTGGTGGTATAGAGGCAGGAGCGGATGTGACCGGTAACAATACAGCAGCAGACGCTGACGATTATACTGGTAATCCAATTGCTGTAACATACACAGACGCTAAGGCAACTGATCCTAATGCTGACCAGACAAGTGCTAATATAGCAGCAGACACAGCTTTAGTTGGTGGTGTTGCTGCTTCTATACTTGCTGGTTGGAGATATCCAGCGCAAACGACTATTGATGGCGGGGACATTCAAACAAACACTATAACTGCTGCTAAGATAAATGTAGCAAATCTTGCTGCTATTGATGCTGACCTAGGAACTATTACTGCTGGTAATATAACTCTAAATACTTCTGGTTTTTTGCGTACATTAGGAAAAGATAATTATACAGACACTACAGCTGGTGTGTTTATAGGCTATCATTCAGGAGCATACAAGATGAATCTAGGTAATGGTAGTGATTATCTTAAATTTAATGGTACTAATTTAGAATTATCAGGTAAGGTAATTGGTCCAGATAACTATGAAGATAATGCTGCAGGAGACAGTTTAATAATAGGTGCTGATGCAGAGAATACGCATATTAGTTATTTCGCGTGGACCAAAATAAAAGAGATAAATCTTGCAGCAGGCGGAGCATATAGATTCAAAGTTACTGCTAAAACATCGGGCACTACTTCTACAACCGATCTTCGTGTATATAGAAATGGTGGAGCGGTTGGGATAGTATGGGAAATGGACGCTTATGATGATGGGAGTTTCTACACACTTTCACAAGACATTGGTGGTTGGACTACCGGAGATTTATGTCAACTTTATGTTTACGCAACCACCGTAACTTTAACTGTAAAAGATTTTCGTGTTTATGCAGCAGTAGCAGGAGTAAATGTAGTTGTTCAAGATGATTAAACAGGGAGAAATAATATGGAAGAATTTAAAATAGACCTTGAAAGTATTGTAGCAGAAAAAGTTATGGCATACCAATTATTCAAGAAAAATAGTATGATTGAAATGCTTCTAAAAGAATTAAATGAATTACGTATTAAATTAAACGACGCACCGAAAGATAAATAGGAGAGTAAAAATGGCTATACAAGCAACATACTTATCAGCAAACAGCTTCTCAGTGGCGAATGATCAAACAACACTCTTTACTGAATATAGACAGGCAAGATTTACAATAAGTGGGACTGGAACGTACTTATACGGAACTATATCGGGCTCATCTTATACGCCTATAACCACTGCTGTCACATTGTATGATAGTGTATTACTACCTACAATATCAGGAGTTGAATATGGTATTGTTAGCGCCAGCGGAATAGGTTCTCTACCAGATCATACGCATACAGCTTCACAAGGAGATGGTGGTGAGATAACTTTAGATAAATACACTCAGGCTGAAGTAGATACGATTAGTGGTTCTCTACAAACCGATATAGATACAAAAGCAGATAGTTCCCACACTGTTTTATCTCACGATACTGATACAACTGGTGCTGAATTAACCAGCCTCGCTGATAATTCTATGGCTGATACATTACACAGACATTCTGAATTATCAGCAAGTGATGGAAGTCCTGATAAAATTGTTTATACAGATTCTGATGGTGTTCTCTATGCTGATGCTGGTCCTTTAGGTCTTGATGTACAATACATGGCTAATATTGGGACTCATCTTGATGTTGTTAATAATATAACTGTTGGTGGAACTGTTGATGGCGTAGATATTGCTGCAAGAGACCACGCAGAAAGCCACAGCGTAGCATCTCATAATGATACAACAGCCACAGGTGCAGAATTGGACGAGCTTACTGACGGTAGTGATACAACACTTCATATTCATGATAACAGTTATTATACAGAAACAGAAGTTGATGCTGCGTTTGTAACATTCAGCGGAACAATAGATCATAATACAATCATTAATACGCATGATTTAACAACAGATATAGACCATGACCAATTAACTAATTATGAAGCTAATGAACATTTTACTGAGGCCACTATTGACCACAGTGCTATAACTAATTTAGATTACGCATCTGCTGGGCATACTGATTTTGCTTCTACCGAAGCATTAGCAACTACATCAGGTGTGTTGGATGATAAAATAGTTGCAACAGAAAATGCTGCTGCTACTACTTATTATTTACACGAGGATGCCAGTGATTTAGGTGGTTATGAACTATTAAAGAGTGCGCCTTCAGATCATGCGGAAAGTTTTGATAGTGTTAATATAAACAGTGGAGACGGCGAAACTCTAATAGATTCATATGTCACAGTATCGGGAGAACCCAATACAACTTCTATTCCTCCAGGAACATATGTATGGGTGTTATGGGCGGATGTAAGTGCTTTAAGCCAAGGACCACACTATCTAAGGGCTAAATGGTATAGAAGAGAACAGGATGGGACTGAACATTACCTGTTTACACAAGAACAACAAATTACTTCTACATCACCAACTAAGTATTTCGTTGAAACATCTGTCTCTGGTATTGATACGGATATTACTGATAGGTTAGTTACTAAAACATATGCTCAAATAGGTGGTGGTTCAAATAGAACTGTTGGTTATTATGTTGAAGGTATGAACAGATCGTCAAGATTTAACACTCCTGTTCTTACAAGTTTAATTACTGACCATGGAGATTTGATTGGATTAGGGGATGATGATCATACTCAGTACTTTAACACGGACCGTGGAGATGCAAGATACTATCAACAGAGTAGTGATATATTATTCACAACAAATACAATCTCTGGTACTGGACAAATAATAACTGGGGACCATGGTGTAGCGACTAAACCTGAGGTCGTAAATGTTATTTATGGCACAGGTGCAGCGCCATCAGGAGCAGGATATCCAGAAGCAACTATCTATGTTCAATATACAGCATAAGGGGAGTAATGGCTAACGACAACAATAAAATAAATATAAGTGGAACATTTAAAAATTTAGCTGGTTTCAATATAAATATATCTAGTACATTCAAAGAAGCTGATTCTGCCTCTATAAATATAGGCGGGACATTTAAAGAATTCTGGGCAGCATTAGGAGATAGAGGTGTGTTTATTGGCGGTGAGAATACTGTCTATGATGTGATGGATTACATAACCATCCTATCCCCAGGTGTTTGCACCGATTTTGGGAACCTGACGGCACCAAGAACAAGAATTGGAGCAACTTCAAATGGTAATAGTGGACGTGGGGTGCTTGCAGGTGGGTTTGAGGCAGCAACTGTTGATACCATAGAATATATAACCATCCTATCCCCAGGTGCTAGCACCGATTTTAGTAATCTGCTTACTGCTACTTTAGCATCATTTTTAGGTGCTTGTTCAAATGGGACTAATGATAGGGCGGTGTTTACACACTCAACTGGTGCTACTGATAACGTATTACAGTACATCACTATTCTCAGCCCAAGTAACGCGGTGGATTTTGGTGATCTGTTTGAGGGTCGTGGTTATGTAGTTGCGTGCAGCAACGGAACTGATAATCGCGGCGTATTTTCAGCTGGTTATGGTACTGATTTTGTGGATTCTATGGATTATATTTCGATAAATTCAGCCGGAAACGCCGACGATTTTGGGAACCTGACTGTTCCAAGATATGCACTGGGTGCTGCTTCTAACGGAACCAACAACCGTGGGTGCTGGGGAGGCGGGGCCGGTACTATTGGGGGTGTCCAAAGTACCATCGATTTTGTAACAATCTCAAGCACGAGCAATGCCGCCCCATTTGGTAATTTGACTGAAAAGCGACAACAATTTTCTGCAACCTCAAATGCTATTAATAATAGAGGTGTGTGGGGAGGCGGTAAAAATGATAGTGCTGTCATTGTAAATACAATTGATTATATTTCGATAAATTCAGAGGGAAATGCCGACGATTTTGGAGATTTAACACAGACAAGAAGAAGTACAGGAGCATGTTCAAATTAATAAGGAGGCATAATGAAAAGTAGAAGATGAGTTGGGTTGAGAACACACCAAGGATGGAGTA
>SDBT01007147.1_pt1 | contig 18425 bp, 12 predicted proteins | sample 2277101 | NCBI WGS metagenome assembly SDBT01 (sample SAMN10404973, study PRJNA504765) | marine sediment metagenome | isolation source: marine sediment core GS10_PC15, 103 cmbsf | place: Arctic Ocean: Southern Knipovich Ridge | collected 2010
TCTGAGTAATTGGTACAAGGAAGCTAATAAGCTTTTCGATGAAGATAGTAATTTTAAAAAAGAGTCTCAATTAGAAGTTATAAATCTGCAATCTTATGAAAAAGAGGCAATGAATGCTTGGACTATAATTTATGATATTTCAAGAAAAGCATTCAGTGAGATTTATAATCTTTTAGATATAAAATTAAATGAAAGAGGAGAATCTTTTTATAATAAAGATCTTCCAAATATTGTAAAAGATTTAGAAGAGAAAAAAATAATAGAAATATCAGATGGAGCTAAATGCGTTTTCATAGAAGGGTTTAAAAATAGAGAAGGAAAACCACTTCCAGTAATGGTTCAAAAATCAGATGGTGGATTTAATTACGATACTACGGATATAGCGGCATTTAAACATAGAAGCCAAGTAGAAAAAGCAAATAGAATAATAATAGTAACAGATGCAGGCCAATCGCTTCATTTTCAAATGATTTACCCACTAGTTGTTAAAGCTGGTTATCTAGATCCAAATAAAACAAAATTTGATCATGTAACATTTGGAGTAGTTCTTGGAGAAGATAAGAAAAAATTCAAAACAAGATCCGGAGAAACCACAAAATTAATAGATCTTTTATTTAGAGCAGTGGATCATGCAAAAAAAATCCTAAAAGATAGATTAAAAGATTTAACAAATGAAGAGCTTGAAGAATATGCTATTAATTTAGGAATAAGCGCTATTAAATATGCAGATCTTTCAAATCATAGATCTAAAGATTATATCTTTTCATATGATAGGATGCTTTCATTGGAAGGGAATACAGCAGCATTTTTGTTTTATTCTTATGTTAGAATTTTATCTATAAAAAGAAAAATTAAAAGTGATATAAAAGAGATAATAAAAAACTTTAAAATTGAGCTGCAACATCCATCAGAAATTTCACTAGGACTTCACTTAGCTAGATTTGCTGAAATTTTAGAGCAGATGGAAAAAGATTTGCTTCCTAATAGATTATGTGATTATTTATATGACCTTGCTACAAAATTTAATATATTTTTTAGAGATTGTCAGGTTATAAATTCACTAGAGCAAAATGAAAGAATAGTTCTTTGTCAATTAACCGAGTCTGTTTTAAAAACAGGATTTGATATTTTAGGGTTAAAGCCTTTAGATAAAATGTAAAAAAGTTTCTTTAAGTTATTAATAACAAAGTTGCTTAAAGAAAAAAATAATTTCTTGATTTAGAAAATTAAGGTTTTATTTTTTTCAAAAGGCTTTTCTTTAACATATTTTGGAATCATATAACCGGATACATTTTCTCTCAAACCTTTTATGAGTTCTTTTCCCTTTTTAATACTTACTTTAAAGTGCATAGCTCCTTGGATTTCATCTAATTGATGCAAGTAATAAGGTATTACATTCTTTTCAAAAAGAAGCTCATATAGTTTAGATAATGCCTCAAATGAATCATTTACATTTTTTAATAAAACGCTTTGATTAAAAAGAAGATAGTTATTTGAGGAAAGTAATTTAAAAGCATTTAAAATATCTATGTCTAATTCATTTATATGATTGATATGAAAAACAAATATAATTTGTTTTTTTATAAGTTTTAAAATTTTTATAAAATTTTCATCTATCCTTAAAGGGTCTGCTATTATGTATCTACTGTGAAATCTTATTTTTTTTATGTGTTTTATGTCGTTTAATTTCAAAAGAAGATCTTTTAATTTATAATTAGAAAGACTAAGGGGATCTCCTCCAGATAGAATAATTTCATTAATTGTTTTATCTTTTTTTATAAGATCTATTTCATCATCAAAATTATTATTAATATTTTTTTCAAAAAATCTTCTAAAACAATATCTGCAATTCATAGCACAATAGTTGCTTGTTATTAACAAAGCTCTATTGTTATATTTTTTTAAAAGGTTCCCTTTTTTAAAAAAAGATTCTTTTAGGGGATCTTTGGAAAAATTTTTTAAAGTTTTATTTTCTTTTTCTAATGGAACAAATTGTAGAAAAATTGGATCAGTTAAGTCATTTTTTTTAATTTTTTTTGCAAGTCTATAAGGAATGAAAAGAGGAAAAGAAGAGTTTTTTAATATTTTTTTTTGATTAATATTTTCAATTTCTAAAAAATCTATTAATTTATTAATATCTTTAAACGCTTTCATAAAATAAATACAATTAGAATGAAAAAGATATTATAGATTATTTATTGATTTATTGAATCGTTTCTTTTTCTAAAATATTTTCTAATATATTAGGATTTTGAATTCTTTTAATACTTGCACCAATAGAAGATAATTTATAGTCAATATTTTCATAACCTCTATCTAAAAGTTCTGCTCCATTTATTATAGTCTCTCCACTAGCTAATATTGCAGCCATTACATATGCAAACCCGGCTCTAAGATCAGGTATAGAGATATTTTTAGCAATTAAGGAGGTAGGTCCTTTTACAATTAAAGAATGATTGTGATTTAACATATTAAATCTACACTTATGAGATCCTAAACATTGCGTAAATAGTTCTATTTTAGCACCCATAGATTTTAAAGTTTTAGTATATCCAAATCTATTATCATATACTGTTTCATGTATTACGGATGAACCTTCAGCTTGTGTGAGAAGCACAACAAAAGGTTGTTGCCAATCTGTCATAAATCCTGGATGAACTTTTGTTTCAATATGAACCCCACCAATTAAAGGCTTATCATAAAAAAATTCAATACCATCATTTAATATTCTAAAGTTTCCATTTACTTCTCTTAGTTTATTTAAAAAAGAGATTAAATGAATTTGCTCAGCTCCTTTTATGAAAACTTTTCCTTTTGATGCAATTGCTAAAAGAGCGTAAGAAATTATTTCATTCCTATCATAAATAATAAAATGAGTAGCTTCATTAAAAGAGTTTGTTTCTTTTATGTGAATAGTTCTATCAGCGGCAACTCTAATATTAGCTCCAATTTTTTGCAGAAATAAAATTAGATCTATAATTTCAGGTTCAATTGCAGCATTTTTTATAACTGTTTTTCCTTTTGCTCTAATACCTGCTAATATGGAATTTTCAGTAGCTCCAACAGAAGGATAATCTAAATTTATTACAGAACCTTTTAGATTATCTTTTGCAATAGCTGAGTATACTTTTTCATTATTAATAATTTTATATTCTACTATAGCACCTAAATTTCTAAGAGAAGATATGTGGAAATCTAATGGCCTAGAGCCAAGTTCATCTCCACCAAGTGTTGGCACGATAATTTCATTTTTTGTTCTATTAAGTAAAGCTCCAAGCATTAGAATTGGAATTCTATTAGCTCCTGAAAACCTTTGAGGAATTAAAGTATTTTTTATCTCTTTTGTTTGCACTTCGATTATTTTTTTTTCTTTATCCCAGGAAATCTCAGATCCAATTTCTTTTAAAAGCTCAACGGTTATTTCAACGTCTTTAATATTGGGAACATTTTGAAAAATACATTTTTTATCAGAAAGAAGTGACGCTACTAGTAATTTAGTAGTCGCATTTTTAGCTCCACCCGCAGTAATAGAGCCATTTAGCTTATTAAAGCCTTTAATTTTTAATGATATATTGTTCATGTAATTAAATATTTATTTATAAAAAGATTAAAGTATTTTCACTTTAAATTTTAGAAAAAAATAAAAAAAAAATTCTTTTGATATATAGTAACTTTAAAAGTTAAAATAAATAGAAAAAAAGTTATGCAAAATTATATACCTAGAATAGGCATAGGCCAAGATAGTCATAGATTTTCTGATAATTTTAATAAAAAATGTATATTAGCGGGTGTGGTATTTGAAGACCTACCATGTTTTTTAGCGGATTCTGATGGAGATGTTATATTTCACTGTATTTGCAATGCAATTTCCTCAATTACGCATGTTCCTATTTTAGGGAAGGTTGCAATTGAGCTTTGTCATAAAGATAAAGTAACAGATTCTAAAATTTATCTTCAAAAAGCACTTGAAACACTTAAAAGCATAAAAATCACACATGTAGCTATTACAATAGAAGCTAAAAAACCTAAGCTTCAAAAAAAAATTAATTTGATGAGAGAAAATATATCCAAAATTATGAATTTGGATATTGATTCAGTTGGTATAACAGTTACATCAGGTGATGGGCTTAGTGATTTTGCGAGAGGAGAAGGTGTTCAAGCTTTTTGTATAGTTAGCTCTATTCAAAATTAATAAACATCTTTTAAATATCTATTATTTTGTCTTAATTCTTCTAAATATTTTTCAGCTTCTTCAGGGGAAATATTTTTTTCTTCCATAAAAATATTAAGAAGAGTTTTTTCAACATCTCTAGCCATTTGATAAGCATCTCCGCAAATATAAATAACGGCGTTATTATCGAGCCATTTTATAAATTCTTTTCTATTTTCATAAATTTTATTTTGAACATAAATTTTATCTTTTTGATCTCTTGAGAAAGCAGTTGTTAATTTTAATTTATTTTCTTTTTCTAAATTTTTTAAAAAGTCTTCAAAATAAAAGCAATCTTTAGATGTCTTTCCACCAAAGAAAAGCCAGTTTTTGTTAGAAGCATTTGTTTTAATTCTCTCTTCTAAAAATGAAATAAAAGGAGCAAGACCCATTCCAGGGCCAATCATAATGATTGGAATATCACTATTTGCTAATTTAAAATTCTGTGGCTCTTTGGAATACAGTCTTATTTTTGTTAAATTTTCTTTTGCTAAGTGACATAGAAATTCAGTACATACTCCATTTCTTTTAATATGAGACAGTTCATAAGATACATGAGCTACAAGTAAATTGATTCTATTAGGGTGCGTTTTTATTGAAGAGGCTACTGAATAGAGCCTTGGAAGCATAGGAAGAAGTTTGTCTACAATTTCTTGAGCTGATAATTTATGTTTGGGATATTTTTTTAATAGATCCCATAAATGATGAGATGTTAATAATTCTTTTATTTTATCAGGCTTTATTTTTTCATCAAATTTTTTTAATAAGGAAGTCGGTGTTTTAGAAATATTAGCTTCAGTTAATAAAAAATCATAAAGAGGCATTTTTATATTTTTTTTAGGGTGGATAATTACATTATCTTTATTAGCTTTCATTTCCTTTATGGTAAGATCTATAATTCTTGGATCGTTTTGCGGGATAATTCCTATGCTGTCTCCAACATCATATACAAAATCGCTATTTTCAATATCTAATGAAATAAAATAAACTTTATTTAACTGAGGATCTTTCGAAAGTAACTTTCTATCGACAATTTTAGTTACAAATGGCTCATTTAGTGAATATTTGTTCATTTTATTTCCTTTAATGTTTTTAGCCTTTCATTATATAGTATAAAAAAAAATATTATTAATGGAGTAAAATAAAATGAGATTTTTTTTTCTTTTAGGTCTAATTTTATTATTAAATAGTTGTACTAATGAAGCAAACAGCTCGAGAAATTATATAATTTCTCAAAGAAATGAAAATATAGAAAAAGAAAATAAATAAATTATTTATTCATAATTTCGGATAAATCTTTTTTTTCTAACATAGATTTTAAAGAGCTGCTTTTTTTATTAGAAAGACCACCTAAAAATTCTATTGCATTTAAAAATCTAGCTCTTACCCTATCTCTGCCAAGTATTGGCACAGATTTAAAAAGGGGAGGACCAAATTTTTTCCCTTGAATTGTAGCGAATAAAAGAGGCATTATAATTTTTTTATGATGTGCTTTGAAAAGATCGCTTATTTCAAAAGAGCATTTTTCAAAAACCTCAGATGTAAGAGTATCATATTTTTCAAGTAATATCATCATAACATGTAAAATTGAAGAAGCTGCTTCTTTGCTTATGTTTTTTACAAGTAAAAGCTCATCTGAGTAATTTAAGTTATTGATAAATAAAAAATCAAAAAGTTCGATAAAGTCTGAAAATTTTTTCATTCTTGTATGACAAAGGGGAATTAACTTTTCAAAAAAGTCATCATTAAACTGCCAATTTTTTAGTTTTTCTAATAGTTGTTTTTCACTTAAAGAATTAATAATATATTGTTGATTTATCCATTCTAATTTTTTAATATCGAAAAAAGCAGCTGATTTTCCAATTCTTTTAACATCAAAATTTTTAATAAAAGAATCAAAAGAATAAAACTCTTTTTCATCAATTGAAGAATAGCCCATTAAAGTTAAGAAATTGATAAGGGCGTCAGATAAAAACCCGCTATCTTTATAAAAAAAAGTAGAAGTCGGGTTTTTTCTTTTAGATAATTTTTTCCCATCTTTGCCACAAAGAAGTGGCATATGCATAAATGTTGGTTTTTCCCAACCAAAAGCGTCATATAATAAAATATGTTTTGGAGTAGAACTTATCCATTCATCTCCTCTAATTACATGAGTTATCTTCATTAAATGATCATCTACTATATTTGCTAAATGATAAGTTGGAAATCCATCAGATTTTAAAAGAACTTGATCGTCTATATCAGCAAAAGGAGTTGTAATAGTTCCTTTTATTTCATCTTCAAAAGTGCACTCACCACTAAGAGGTACTTTTAATCTAATTACATAATTTTGATTTTGATCTTCTCTTTTTTTTATCTCTTCTTTTGATAAATTTCTATAACGTCTGTCGTAGCCTATTCTAGATCCTGTTTTCATTGCTACTTCTCTCATTTCCTTTAACTCTTCTTTTGTAGCAAAACATTTATATGCTTTATCTTGCTCTACTAATTGGAATGCATATTTTTTATATATTTCCAGTCTCTCAGATTGTCTGTAAGGACCATAGGGACCACTTATGTCAGGACCTTCATCCCAATGGATATTTGCCCATTTCAAAGATTTAAAAATATTTTTTTCATAGGTAGAATGTGATCTAGTTTGATCGGTATCTTCTATTCTTAAAATGAATTTACCATTATTTTTTTTTGCGAAAGCTAAATTAAATAATGCTATATATATAGTTCCAACATGCGGGTCTCCTGTAGGAGATGGTGCAATTCTTGTTCTTATCTCTTTCATTATTTATCCTTAATGATTTTATTCAAAAAGTTTATCATTTATTTGAGTTAAATAAATCAAATCTTTTGTAATATTCATAGCTTCTTGCAGTTGAAGATCGCTTTGATTAAAAAGATCTATAGATTCGGACTCATAATTTTTATCTTTTATTTCTTTTAAAAAATTTTGATAGTTTTTATTATCATCAATTCTTTGTTTAGAATTATTATTTAAAATACCCAAATATTGAGTATAGGCTTTCGTAACTTGTTGTAAATTATGTTTGTACAAAAGGGAGATCCTTTTTCTGTGAATTAACGGGATATCTGATAAATCATCATCAAAATTTGGATTAATTTTATCATTTTCTAGAGGATATTTTGAATATTTCTCCCCAATTTCAAGTTCTGATAATATACCAGGTACTGTAATATCAGATTGAACACCTGTTAATTGCGGTGTTTTTCCAGACACAGTATAGTATTTACCTTTAGTAACTTTATATTCTCCAGAAGGATTGACTTTTGCATTTTTTGAACTATCTAATGTAAATGTTTGATAAGTACCCTTCCCAAAAGTATTTAAATCTCCAACTATTATTGCTCTACCATAGTCTTGAAGAGTCTGTGCTACAATTTCTGAAGCAGAGGCAGAGGCCTTATTTACCAAAACAACCAAAGGGCCATCATAAGTAATTTTACCTTCAGTATCTCTTAAATGTGCTATATTGCCATTATTATCTTTTATTGACACAACAATGCCTTTTGAGATAAACAACGATACAACTTCTACAGCTTGAGGAAGAAGGCCACCGGTGTTAGATCTTAAATCTAAAATAATTCCTTTAATTTTATTTTTTTTATTAAGATTCTCTATAGCCTTTTTAATATCGCTTGAAGAAGAACTATTAGGATCTTGATAAAAAGAGTGGAGTTTTAAATGAGCAATAATCCCATCAGCGTAGGGCTCTATTTTTTTTTCAAATCTGCTCTCTTCTAAGACAACTTCATCTCTTTTTAAAGTTATATCAAATGTATCTTCTTTTTTAGTGTCTTTAGAAGGTCTTACTATTGTAAGCATTACCTCAGATCCCTTTTCACCTCGTATTTTCTCCACTACTTCTGTTATATCAAGACCAATTACAGGTTCTTTATTAACCGCAATAATCTTATCTTTAATTTTTAAATTAACCTTTTCAGCAGCAGACTTTTCAATAATTCTTACAATTTCAAATCCATTTAAATTATCCTTTAGTAAAGCTCCTATTCCAAATAGTCTTTGCTGAATTTCAATCATTAATTGTTTAGCTTCGCTAGGGGATAAATAATTTGTATGAGAATCTAAAGAAGCACAAAAAGATTTAAGTACATTTGATAAAATAAGTGACTTCTTATCATTTTCTGAACAGTCTAAAAAATCTTTTTCTTTTAAAATTCTTCTTTTCTTCAATCTATTAAAAAAAACTTCCTGGTCTTCTTTTTCAAACTTTTTAACGGCATCAAGTTGTAAGGATTTGATTTTCAATAATCTTGTTAATAATTCATTTTTAGTTGGGCTCCATGTTAAATCCTTAAACTCCTCAGGGTCAACATTTTGTATGAGATTGCTTTTTCCAACCTCAATTTCGAGCTTATTTCGTCTATCAATCGCTTCTGTCATTTTTTCATAAATTTCAAAAAAAACTAAGAAGTCATTTTTTTTGATAGAAGAAAAGATTTGATTAATTATTTCATCTGTTGGAATTAACCATTTTTGAATATCAGATTCAATAAAATAAGTTTTTGTAGGGTCTAATTCTTCTAAATAATTCTTTAAGATCCTCTCTATAAGAGAGTTATTTAATTCTTTGTAAGTCGCATGTGAAGAAAATATTTCATTCATTTTTTGCTTAAATTCTTTTTCATTAATTTTAGGGATATTTAATCCAAGTGAGAATAAGCCTATGATTATTAGTAAGATAACTCTTTTTAACATAATTTAACCTCAAATATTTGTAACTAATATATCTTAAATATAATTTTTGATGCTAGAGTTATTGATATCTATGCACTTATGATCAAGTGATTATTATAATAAATAATCAAAAAACTATAATAATTCTTTTAAAATCTCAATAGTTAGTATAATTAAACAATATTTAATTATAATAAACTTGAAATTTTCTCTATAATTTGTAATAATTGTTAATAACAAACGATAAACAACGTTATTATAAATAAAACAAATTAATTAATTTAATTAGGAGGAGAAAATGTCAGAGTGGGATCAAAATTCTAGCCCAGTTGATGTTCTTGTGAAGGAAACTGAAGAGAAAAAAGCTGTTTCTATAACAGAAGCTGCTAGAATAAATAATGTAACAAGACAAGCTATTTATGTAGCAATTAAACAAAAAAAATTAAAAGCTACTAAGGATGCTACTCGTTGGACTATAGATCTTCAAGATTTAGAAGATTATAGAAATTCAAAATATTGCAGAAGTAAATCTGTTTTTGAAGGGGAACTTTTATTTAATAATAAAGATGGTTATTATTCTATTAACCAAGTTGCAAAAATGCTAAACGTTCCAGCGCAAAAAATCTATTATGCGACAAGAGTAGGACATCTTAAAGCTATTAGAAAAGGAGCTGCTTGGGTTATTCATATTGATAATATTAATCAATATAAAGAAAACTACTTAAGTAGAATAACAACATCTTTTGTAAGAGTTGGATAATTTTTTAATTCTTTAAAATTTTAAAAAAGCCATTTTATTTATTATAAAAATGGCTTTTTTTATTTTAAACAGATTTTTAAAGAGCGAATAGTCTTAGATAAAGTAGAAATAATAGAACCACAATTTTCAAATAATTTATCAGTTATAATTCTAAAACTAAGTTCATCGAAAGCTATTTCTTTTTTTAAACTTGAAATAATACTCATTCCATCATTTGATAAATATACATCACAAAAATCTTCATTTTTTGAGGCAATACAAGAAATGGATTTAATATGATCTTCTAAACTTTTAAGTGTAATAGTACCCCAAGGAAATATTAATTGTTCCCCGTCACTATTAATAAAACTATAAGTTCTTTTAACACCTAAATTATTTGTATTGGAGATATTATTTAAATAATTTAAAGCTATATTTGAAATCAGCAGTGAACTTGCACACATAATTTGTGATATACCATAAAGTTTCCTGCCATTTCTGATGCTTCTAATACCAAATCCAATCATATTACCAGAAATAAACCCAGCAGATAAAGAAAGGGGATCTGAAGCATTAAAATAACAATATATATAAGTTATAGAAGAAGAGATAGCAACTTGAAATAAAGAAGATGTAGAGACGAAATTTGTAAGCATATTTTAACCTAAATAAAAAAGAGTAAAATGATATGAAATTATTATTATTTATCAATAAAATATTATTATTAAAATAATTTCTATATAGTTTAGTTTTTTATAATAATTATAAAAATAAAAAAAAATTAACGATTTTTTTTCTTATCTTTAATAAGTTCTTTTGTTTTGAAATCTTTTAATTGAAGTTGAATACTAGACTTATTTAAAAAATTATTAATATGAGGAGTAAATACGATTTTCAATTGAAGATTTTTTTTCTTCAAAAGACTTTTTTTATAGGACATGTTAAATCCAATACCTTCAAGCATTCTATCGTTTTGCTCAAGGTACACTTTTAAATGGGTTTTTCCAACAATTTTAGGGGCCCAAGTTTGATTAGCAACAGTATATAATAAAGGGGGGGGATTGCCATTTCCAAATGGTTCTAAAAGAGTTAAAGACTCCATAAAATCAAAAGTTAAATCATCGAAATTAATTTCAGCATCTAAATATATTCTTGATATTAGATCTTTTTCATGCAAAATACTATTAGCTTCATCAATGAATGCTTTTTTAAGCTCTTTAATATTTTCCTCAGGAATTGTAAGTCCAGCAGCATAATCATGACCACCAAAATTAGTAAGTAAATGAGCATTTTCTTTTAGAATAGAAAGTAGAGGGAATTCGGGAATAGTTCTAATAGATCCTTTTCCAAGGCCATTTTCAATAGCGATTAACATTGTAGGTCTATTATATTGTTTAGTAATTCTAGCGCATATAATAGGTATAATTCCCGGGTGCCATTTATCAGAATATAAAACTAAAGCTTTTTCTTTTAAGATTTTAGGATTGTTTTCAATATATTGTTCAATATCATTTGAAGCTACTCTTTCAATTTTTTGTCTTTCAATATTATGAAGATCTAATTCCTTTGCAAGTTTTGATGCTTCTTCATCATCTCTTACTAAAAGAAGCTCAACTCCTTTATTAGGATCATCTATCCTACCTAAACTATTTAATCTAGGTGCAATTTTAGCAGCAATGTCAACTGGGGTTATATTTTCATGATCTAGTTCGCAAACATCGAAAAGTTTTTTTAATCCTACTCTATTAGTATTTCTTAATTCTTTTAATCCATACTTAACGAAAATTCTATTTTCACCAAGTAAAACTCCCATATCTGAAATAGTTCCTAATGCTACTAAATCTAGAAAGTTTTTTAATTCAATTTTTTTACTATCAATTCTACCTTCTTCAATTAAGAAATTTACAATACCATGAGCTAATTTGAAGGCTACTCCAACTCCTGTTATATCTCTATTTGGATAAGAATTGTTTATTAATTTAGGATTTAAAGTTGCAATACAATTTGGGAGTTTAGAAGTTGGTTCATGATGATCAGTAACTATTACATCAATGTTTTGTTCAACAACTTTTTGTATTTCTTTAGAAGCTGTAATACCACAATCCACTGTAATGATTAAAGAGCAGTTATTGCTCTTAGCAAAGTCTAAAGACTCTGATATAATACTCTTTTTATGAGAGGTGCTATGAGGAATATAAAAAAATACTCTAGCTCCAATTTGTTTAAAAAAATCAACTAATAAAGCTGCAGCAGTCATTCCATCTACATCATTATCACCATAAATTAAAATACCTTCATTTTTTTTTAAAGCTGTATCTACTCTTTCAATTGCTTTATCCATATCATCAAATAATGAAGGGTCATATAAAGATGGAAGGGTTGAATATAAATAATTATGTATTTCTTCTAATGATGAAAATCCACGAGAAACCAATATTTGGGCGGTCACTGGATGAATATTAAATTCATTAACTATTTTTTTTAGCCACCCAGGATTTATTTTGGGGGGGATCCAAGTTGGCTGATTTTTGGAGGGCATAACCCTACCTTTTTCCTTATTTATTATTTAATATTAACAATTTTTTTTAAATTTATACTATTTATGATTTATATATTATTTTTTTTTTTTTGAACATATTAAATTTAATATTAAAAATTAATGTCCTTTTAGTTCCTTTTTATTTTTTATATTATTTTTGTCACCTATTTTATGAAAAAATAACATCAGAGGAGAAGCGATAAAAATAGAGGAAAGAGTTCCAAATAATACACCTATTGTCATAACTAAAGCAAAGCTAAATATTGTAGATCCTCCAAAGAATACTAAAGTTAAAAGTGCGATTATTGTTGTAAAGGAGGTTATCGTTGTTCGAGAAAGAGTTATATTAATTGCTTTGTTAATAATTTGTGAATAAGAGCTTTTATTAGAAAGTTTTAGATCTTCCCTTATTCTATCAAAAATCACGATGGTATCATTTAAGGAATAACCTATTATTGTCATAAGAGCTGCAACTGTATGTAAATCAATTTGAATTGGGATATGAAATAAATTCAAAATAGAAATAATTCCTAAAGTTACTAATATGTCATGAATTAAACAAATAATAGCACTCATAGCATATTTTAATTCAAATCTAAAAGTTATGTAAATCATAATACAAAGGAGAGCAATTGAAAGACCTATAATTGCATTATTTCTCATAGTATCAGACATTTGGCCACTCATTGTAGTCCAACTTTGATCTAATTTTTCTAAACTATGATTAGTTAATTTTATATTTGAACTTTTTAAAGTATTTACAATCCAATTAATTCTTGGATTATTTTCATATACAAAATTCACACTTTTATTATCTAAGCTGAATGGCATGTTATAAAAAGGTTTTCCTTTTTCATTTACAGAAGTTCCAAATAAAATTCTTAAATTATTATTTGGGGTAAGTGTTCTTATTTGAAAATCATTTTTAGTAAGGCTTGTTTTTAACAAAGAATCTTCAACAAGCTCTCTATAATCTTTTTGATTATGATTTTCTACTTCAATATTTAAAGTATATCCACCTGTAAAGTCCATTCCGAAAACAGATTTCTCTTGAATTTTTAAAGTGTAAGATCCTATTAATATGAGGGCTGTGGATGCTATAGCAATATATTTAGACAATTTTAAGAAATTAAAATTTTTAGATTTTACAAAATTGGACATGTTTAATTTTTTTTGTCCTGGTCTTTGCAGCCATTTTGTAAAAATATATTTAGTCATAAATAAAGATGTAAACATTGAAGATATGATTCCAATAATTAATGTTACAGCAAAACCTTTAATAGGTCCTGAATCAAAATGTAATAAAATTAAAGCTGCAATAATAGTTGTAATATTAGAATCAAAAATAGCGCTAAAAGCTTTTTTATATCCATTTTGTATCGCTATAGATAATTTATTTGAAATTTGTAACTCTTCTTTAATTCTTTCAAATATAAGCACATTAGCATCAACCGCCATACCAACCGTTAAGATAATTCCAGCAATTCCTGCAAGAGTTAATGTTGCATTTAAATTTTGTAGAGTAGCCCACATTATAAATAAGTTCATGATCACAGCAATAGATGCTATAATCCCAGCAAATCTATAGTAGAAAACCATTGTAATTATAACCACTAAAAGAGCAATAATGGTAGCAATTATACCTTTAGTTCTCTCTTGTTTACCAAGTTCAGGAGAAACGTTTTTCTCAGACATAATATGAGGAGTATAACTTAAAGATCCTGCTTTCAAATCTGCTGTTAATTGATTAATTTCTCTTAATGTGAAGTTACCAGAGATCATTGCGCTATCACGAAGGGCAGATTCTAAATTTGGAGATGAGATGATTGAATCGTTTAAAATAACAGCCATTCTCCAACCTTTTCCAATAGAATATTCGCTTAATGAAGTATTAGCAATTTTTTCTTTTGAAAAGGTTTTAGTCCAATTATAGAGGCTGTCTCTTGGGCTTAATTTTATACCTTCTTTATTTGTATACGATCCTCTTACTTCAAAAGATAAAAAATTACCTTTTGAAGGATCATATGCAGATCTAACATTTACAAGACTTGTTCCATCTAATGCAAAGTTTTTAAAGACTATAAGTAGAGGGTGTGTTTGATTTTGCCAATCTTTATAATCTTTACCTCTAAAAAGAGATATTTTAGAAATTTTATCATTGAAGTCCGTAGATATTTCTTTTTCTAAAGGAGATTGTAATCTAAGACCGTTATCATAAAGTATTTTTGCTGATTCGGATCTTGGTTGAATAGAATCGCTTGTAAGAGAATCTCCATATAAATGTTTATAAGCAATAGTATTTATACTTTCGATATCTTTTTTATTTGTAACAATTGCTTCATTATATACATCTTGTAAAAAACGATTTACGTGAGCTGCTAGTGATTGATTTAAAGGAGCAAATTTTTCATTTACTACATTAAAATACATAGAAGATGCTTTTACAAGTTCTGATGCAGAAAGCCCTTGAGCTCCAGGAAAATCTAAAACTATATTAGAGTCTATGGTTCGGATGCTTACTTCAGAAACACCCATTTTGTTAACTCTATTATATAGTTCGTTCATCCCTTGTTTTAAAGATGCTTCATCTTTTACTATTTTGCCATTTTGATCTCTAAGTTCAATTTGAACAGATTTACCTCCTGATAAATCAAGACCCCAATGTAATATTTTTCTGTCATCACCTCTAAAATATTTTTTAAAACTTAAAATGAAGTTATTAATTAAAATATTTTTATTTGGAGGGGCAAAATCATATTTTTTATTTAGATCAAGACTTACTTGAGCAGAGTTGTAATCATCTTTCCATTTTAATAGATCTTCTTGCATTTGAGTTTCTATTTTATTTAAAGTAAGGATTCTTTGTTCCAAATTAGTAAATTCTAAACTAGCATATTTGTTAGATCCATGAACTTTGAAATCTTCTCTAGTAGCTTGTAAAATAGGTTGATAATAATCATCATTTTCAAAAATAAAATCTTGATTGAATTCACTTGTGTTTTCTAAAGAGGATCCGGCAAATCCTAAAAATCCATTTTGAGCTAAAATATTATTTAAATTCTCAAAATCTTTCTTGAAGATATTTGCATCTTTGGTATTTGAGAAATTTTTATATTTTTGATGAATTCTATCCAATCCCTTCGCTATTACATAAATAGAATTTTCTCTCATGAAATTTGAAAATTTTCCATTATGTATTGCAGGTGAAAATACAACTAAACAAAACTTTTTCTTTTCTTGTGGAAGACTGTTATATGTATCCCAATCATAAACTGGGAACGATGTTAACGATAGTTCATCTAAAGATCTTTTCCAGTCAGAGGATAGTGTTGTTTTGATTTGTTCTGTATAAATTTTAGCAATTTTATTAAGTTTTAAAACAAGAAGACTATTAGAGTTTTCTAGATCATTTAAATTTATGTTAAATTCATCATTTTCTATTACTAAATGTTCATTTGTTTGATTAGATATTTTTGCTATTTCATTAAAAACTAATTGATCAAAAAGATCTTTATTTGATTTATCAAGTTTATTTCTTGTTTTTATTATATCTTTTTGAAGTGAAAGATATAATTTACTATTTAATAAATCTAAATTGATTTGAGAAATTATAGGGTTTTTATCTTTTAAACTAATTTTTATAATATTATTTTTTGAATCTTTATTATATTTATTTTCCAAAGATAGGTATATTTCATTGTAATTTAAAGGAGTTTTTCCATTGGTGAATTTGTTTAGATTTTTATTTATAATGTTTTGGGCATTAATTAAAAGTGTCTCATTTTTTTCTATTAAATTGAGTTTGCTTTGGATTTCTTCTTTATAATTATTTGAATCGCTTAATTGTTTTGATAAACTTGCTTTTTCAAGTTTTAATTGATTTTTGAAATGGTCTATTGAAGAAAGTAATGTTTGGATAGCTTTATTTTTATCAAAATAATTTTGTGTAAAACTATTATAGTATCTATTTAAAGCGCTTGGATTGTCAGAAAATACTTTTGAAACTGAAACGATATTTGTGCAAAGAGCAAATACCATGTCTTTTGCGTTTATAGACATTGGATCTTTTAAAATATTTTCCAAATAAATAGAAAAACTTGAAGCTCCACCAATGCTTTGAGCTATTTGAGATACTCTATCAAATAAAACTTCTTTATACAGATGTGAAAGATTTGAATTTTCTTCTTTTGGTGCAAATTCAAAAAAATTATTATCTGATAATTTAACTAAAATATTTCTTTTAATCAAAACTTTTTTTGAAACTTTTTGCATTTCATATGGAGTGATATTTAATTGTGAGGGTACAAAAGATATTAAGTTACCAGCTTTGTTTGCATATTTTTTAAATTTATTAGCAGCTTCGATGCTATTAAATTGTACAATGATTTGAGAAGGGTTTTCACTATCAATATTTACACTAGAAGGATTAATTTTTAACATTTTAGTGTAAGAATTGATCCAATCAATAGAACTTTTTTCTAAGTCATTAACTCTATTATATATATGTTTAGAAATGACTTGAGCTTTTTTATCATTAATTGGACTTTTAAGAGGTTTACTATAATAAAAAACAGTAGGTAATATATTATATATTGTTAAAATTATAACTAATGTTATTATCCAAAATTGTAATCGAGTGCGTTTTTGCATAAGAGTTTACCCTTATATTGTAAGATGAATTAAGAAAAGTTTTTATTAAAATAATAAGCAATAATAGTGAATTGTGTCTAGTGAAATTAAATTTTTATAAATTATTTCAAAACTTTCTTCTTAAAAAAAGATATTTTTTATATTCTAAATACTGTTTTTTTTAAGGTAATTTCATATGTCTATAGTTTTAGTAGTTGGGCTGCAATTTGGAGATGAGGGCAAAGGTAAGGTAGTAGATCTTTTATCTAAAAAAGCTGATGCTATTGTCAGATCCTATGGTGGGAATAATGCTGGACATACAGTAAATATTAATAACGAAGAGTTAAAAGTTCATTTATTACCTTCTGGCGTTTTTTATCCTCATACTAAATGTTTTATTGCTTCAAACTGTGTTGTTGATCCGAAGTCTATATTGGAAGAGATAAAACTTTGTGAGAAAAAAGGGTTTTATTCTTTAGATTCAAGGCTTTTTATATCTTCTTATGCAAATGTAATTTTTGATTATCATAGATTGTTTGATGCGCTTGAAGAGGAAAGAAAAATTAATAAAATTGGGACAACTAAAAAAGGAATAGGTCCTTGTTTATCAGATAAAATAAATAGAATAGGTATTAGAATAACAGATCTTATTGATGAAGATATTTTAAAGGAAAAATTAAAAGAAAATATTTTATTGAAAAATGAGATTTTAGAAAAATTATATAATCATAAGCCAATTGACTTTGAAGCAACTTATCAAGAATATAAATCTCTTGGAATGTCTTTAAAAAAATATGTCTTAAATGTTGAAAATAAAGTATCTGAGATGATTTCAAATAAAGAAAATATAATTTTTGAAGGGTCTCAAGGATCACTTTTAGATATTACTTTTGGAACATATCCATATGTTACTTCTTCTTCTATATTATCTTCTTCTTTTTATGCAGGTTTAAATGTAAAAAAAAATGATAACTTTCATAATTTAGGAATTATAAAAGCTTATATTACTAGGGTAGGAAGTGGGCCACTACCGACTAAATTAGCAAAAGATGAAGAAAAATTATTTGATCATACAAAAATTAAAGAGATTGGCACTAGCACTAATAAATATAGAACGATTGGATGGTTTGATGCTATTTTAGCAAAATATAGTGTTAATATTAATTCAATTGACTCTCTTGCTATAACTAAATTAGATGTTTTAGATGATTTAGATGAAATAAAAGTATGTACAAAATATAAAATTGGATCAGAAATTATTAATAATATGCCTTTAAATACAAAACAATTAGAATCAGCAATTCCTATTTATGAAACCTTTAAAGGATGGAAAACGTCTACTAAAAATATTAAAAATTTTAATGATTTACCTAAAAATGCTAAAACATATTTAGAGTTCTTAAAAAATATATGTAATCTTCCTATTAGTATTATTTCTGTTGGGCCTAAAAGAGATCAAACGATTTGGTTAAAAGAGTTTTTCAATTAATATGATGTTAAATGTAAAAAAAAATAATACAAAACAAAATATCGATTTAGATAAATTTGAAATCCCCCAACATATTGCTATTATTATGGATGGCAATAGAAGATGGGC
>SDBT01007148.1_pt1 | contig 18424 bp, 17 predicted proteins | sample 2277101 | NCBI WGS metagenome assembly SDBT01 (sample SAMN10404973, study PRJNA504765) | marine sediment metagenome | isolation source: marine sediment core GS10_PC15, 103 cmbsf | place: Arctic Ocean: Southern Knipovich Ridge | collected 2010
CAGCAATCTCGGCGAGCGAGCCGAAACGCTGCTGCGCGCCTGCAACATGCTCGACGAGACCGACGGTATCGAGGTATGCCGCATCTCGCATCTCATCGAAACCGACCCGGTTGGCGGGCCTGCTGATCAGCCGAGCTATCTCAACGGGGTGGCCGAAATCGAAACCACGCTCAGCCCGCGCCAATTGCTTGACGCTATTCACGGCGTCGAGACCGCCCTCGGCAGGGGCCGCAGCGAAGAAGTGCCCTCCGGTCCGCGAACGTGCGATCTGGACATTCTCATGATCGCCGATTGCGTGGTGGACGAACCCGATCTGAAGATTCCCCACCCGCTGATGCACACCCGCGCGTTCGTGCTCGTGCCGCTGGCGCAGATTGCCGGCGACGTCGTCCATCCGGTGCTTGGCAAAACCGTCGCAACGCTGCTGTCCGAACTGGAGGCCGCATCGTGAACGCCAAGCTTATCAGCATTATCGGTCCGCCTGCTTCGGGCAAGACGACACTTGGAGATTACCTGTCGGCGCATTTTCCGGCGAGGCTGATCAAGGAAGATTACGAGGGCAATCCGTTCCTCGCCGAGTCGTACGTCGGCGATGAGAGTTTGTCTCTGGCGAGCCAACTGTTTTTTCTGATGTCGCGTGTCAAGCAGTTAGCCTCTGCGGATTGGCCGAGTGACGGGCTGCTGGTCAGCGATTACGGATTTTGCCAAGACGCCCTGTACGCAAAACTGCGTCTGGGCCAGGACGATTACGCGCTGTACAATCGCGTGGCATCCGCCGTCGCCGGCGCGGTGAAGCGGCCGGACGTTATGATCGTTCTGGATGCGTCGGTCGAATCGCTGCTGGATCGCATATCGGCGCGCGGCCGCGGCTACGAGAGCGCCATGAGTCGCCAGTTTCTAGATGCCATGCGAACCGAATACTCGTCTGACTGGACTGACCGGGGCACGTTAGTCCTGCGGATCGACACAGATATTGTCGACTTGAGACTGCCTCGCCAATGTGCTGCAATACTGTCTCAGATTCGAGAGATACTATGATCGTCACCCAGAGCATCGATGAAGTCCGCAGTTGCGTCGCACAGGCCAAGGCCGCTGGCAAGTCCGTCGGTTTCGTTCCGACGATGGGCGCGCTGCACGCCGGGCACCGCAGCCTGATCGAAGCTGCGCGCGAATCCTGCGATTTCGTGGCCGTCAGCATCTTCGTGAATCCGACGCAGTTCGGCGCGGATGAAGACCTTTCGGGCTATCCCAAGACACTCCAAGCGGACCTGTCCGCCTGCGAGCAAGCGGGCGTTGATCTGGTGTTCACGCCCACCGAGCAGATCATGTACCCCGCCGGCGCGCTTACGGAAGTTTCCGTGGGCGAACTCGCGGACAAGCTCTGCGGCGAAAGGCGTCCCGGACATTTTGCTGGCGTCTGCACTATCGTGGCCAAGCTGTTCAACATTACCCGGGCGGACAAGGCATTCTTCGGTGCGAAGGATTTCCAGCAGGCGGTCGTCATAAAACAGATGGTTTGCGACCTGAACTTCCCCGTCGAGATCGTCGTCTGCCCGACGGTTCGCGAGGCGGACGGGCTGGCGATGTCCAGCCGCAACGCCTATTTGTCCGAGTCGCAACGTCGCCAGGCGCCATCACTTAACGCTGCACTTCAATCTGTCGCGTCGACAATACGCACTGGCCATCCGCCGGCGGAGCAGATTGTCGCGGCAATCACAAGTCAGATCGCATCGCAGGTGCCTGACGGTGAGATCGATTATGTCAAACTTGTCGACCCCAAAACACTGTGCGACGCCCCAAGCACCGACATGCCGGTGCTGATAGCGTTGGCTGTCCGCATAGGTCCGGCGAGGCTGATAGACAACACGCTGGTGGACTGAAAAGCACCAACAGACCGCTATTGATCGCGTTGGCTGTCCACTTAGGTCTGGCGATGCTGATAGACATAACGCTGGTGGACTAAAAAGCCCGCCTGGCCTAGAATGTCTTCCACACGTTGCAACCGAAGTGTCGATATTGAATAGCTGGCTAACGAAGGGATTTACGAAATGCTTCTGAAGGTATTACGTGCAAAGATTCACCGCGCGACGATAACGCAGGCGGAGGTGGATTACGTCGGGTCGATTACAATCGATCGCGACCTGCTTGACGCCTCGGGCATATTACCGGGCGAATGCGTTCTGGTGGCCGACCTTACCGACGGCGCGCGTTTCGAGACTTACGTTCTCGAAGGCGAGGCGGGCAGTGGAATAATCTGCATCAACGGCGCTGCGGCCAGATTGGTGGACGTTGGCGATAAGATCATTGTGATGGCGTTCGGTTACGTATCCCCAACCGAGGCCGAATCTCTCAAACCCCAGGTTGTTCTGATCGCCGAGGACAATCGCATCGATCGAAAACTTTAATTCTCGGTCTGGCGCAGGATTTACGATGCTGGATATCATAGTTGATCTGGGAATACTGAAGCTTGGTCCGCTGACGCTGCCTATGCGTGTGTACGGCTACGGTTTGATGCTGGTGGTCGGATTTCTGCTGAGCGTGTGGATTGCGCATTGGCGCGCCCGGAGAAACGGCGAAGACCCCGAGATGTTCACCCGTTGCGGAATTCTTGCCCTGGTCGGAGGGGTCATCGGTGCGCGGATAGCCTACGTTATTCAACACTGGGATTCGCAATTCGCCCACGCCGGGAATCCTCTGGCTGCGATGGTGAACATTTCCTCCGGCGGGTTGATCTACTACGGTGGCGTCGTCCTGGCTGTACTGCTTGTCCTGGGCTATCTGGGCATCAAAAAGCTGCCAATCCGGCGATACCTGGACATCCTTGCCGTCTGCATGATGCTTGGCCTGGCCTTCGGCAGGGCGGGCTGCCTGCTGCACGGCTGTTGTTACGGTGGAATGTGCAAACCGGAGTTCCCGATTGGCATGAGCTTTCCGATGTACGCCGAACCCCTTGTCAAAGTTGGCGGCGGCGAAAATCCATATTCAACCGCAACGATGGGTCCGACTCCGGCGTATGCCCATCAACTCAAGATCGATGCGGTTAAGCCTGCCCCACAGTTGGTAGACGCCTCGGGCTTCCTCATCGAGCCGTCGAAATTGACGAGCGATCAAATTGTCGTCGCCAGGGCGAGCGGATCGCTGCCGGTATTTCCCGCCCAAATTTTCGGAATTATCAATGCACTTCTGCTAGCGTCACTTCTGATGGCTTACCATCGCCTGCGGAGGCGTGAGGGCGAGGTGTTCGCCCTGATGTTGATGTTGTATCCGATTACCCGTTTTGTTCTCGAGAGCATCCGGGACGACAACCCGCACGATTTGCTCTCGGGTGTCCTTACGCACAACCAGTACACGTCGATTCTGACGTTCGCCTTTGGGCTGACGATGATGCTGGTCCTGAGGAAGTTGCGCCCCTCGGCAGGGCCCAGCAGCGCCCAGAGAGCGGCTGCGCTGGAAGATTCAAAACCGACGGTCCATTCTCATCGACGAACGAAGAGATAACCTTGCCCGACATGAAACGAAAGATTCACATGACAGGGCACGAGCGTAATACTATTGACGGTTCCGGGGCTGCCCCGGCTGCGTTCGTGGCGAGACGTTTGAAAAATGCTGACACTATGAAAGCTATTTTCCATTGGCTGACACACAGGCCCGGCTACATGCTTCTGACAGCCGGTGACGAAGAACTCTCCGCCGAGCGCCCGGAACGGTTCGCCCGCGCATGGATGGAATTGCTGATTCTCTCGCTGGGCTGGGGCATGGCTATGTGGGGGATATGGGCGGGGCTCTGGCCTATTTTCGGACCGAAGATATTACCCGCCATACTGGTCGGGGCGTTCTGGTTGCTCTGGCCCGGTCGGCGCGTGGCGGCAAGCACCGCGGAATTTTTGGGCGGACGCAACGTCACAAACCGCGCGATCGCGGCATCTATCTGGGCGATTCTTCTGGTAGTGTGCCTCGCCATGCTCGAACAGACATGGAGGCGAGATTCGCCGCTTCCTGGTTTTCTGGCCTGGTTCAGACCGTCCGACAAAATATACCGCCCGCTGATACTCATGCCTCTCTGGGGCTGCTGGGCGATGCTCATTACGCCACAGTTCTGCAAACCGAGGCACGGATGCTCACCTGCCGTCGCGGCGTTTGCCAGAGGCTGCGGTGCTCTCTCGGCGGCAGCCGTCATGGGACTGCTCTTGGCGGTTACCATTATCTATTTCAACTATCTGCCATGGGAACAATTGGGCATATCAGGAGTTGCGATTGCGACGGCTGTCATTGCGGGTATCGTTTGCTGCAGGCTGAGGGGCGGGCTTTGCCGCTCAGCGCTGCTTGGGGCCAACGCCGCGACGCAGATGGCGTTTCTACTGGCATGTGTGGCGGCACAACATTTGCTGCTGCGTTGGTATTGACAGACACTTGACGTGCATACCTCCCACGGTTAGAACATTAGCGATATGAAATCCACTGCATTGCTTACGACATCTATCGGAAACTATCCCAAGCGAGCGGGCAAGGTCCGCGACATCTATGAGTTGCCCGAGCACCTGCTGATCGTGGCGACCGACCGCATCAGTGCGTTTGACTGTGTTATGCCCAACGGCATTCCCGACAAGGGGCGCATCCTGACGCAGATTAGCCTGTTCTGGTTCGAGATGCTCGAATCGATCACGCCGAATCACCTTGTCTCCGGTGCGCTCAAGGACCTGCCCGAGGACATCCGCTCGGATGAAATCGACGGGCGGTTCATGCTCTGCCGCAAGTGCGATGTCGTCCCGATCGAATGCATCGTTCGCGGATATATCGCAGGTTCCGGATGGAAGGAATACAAGGAATCACAGACCGTCTGCGGAATTCAACTTCCCGAAAAGCTCAAGCAGTGCAGCGAGCTTCCCGAGCCTATCTTCACCCCGTCGACCAAAGCCGACCAAGGTCACGATGAGAATATCTCCTTCGAAAAGGCGTGTGAGCTTGTTGGCGAAGAACTGATGACGCAGCTGCGAGATAAGTCCCTCGCGATTTATTCCAAGGCCCGCGATTACGCCGCCGAGCGAGGAATCATACTCGCAGCTACCAAGTTCGAGTGGGGCATGGACTCAGACGGACAGCTTACGCTGATCGACGAAGTTCTTACACCGGACAGTTCGCGGTTCTGGCCGGCCGATTTGTACAAGCCAGGAAAGTCGCAACACAGTTACGACAAGCAATTCGTGCGCGACTATCTGGAGAAGATCAAGTTCGACAAGACCCCGCCTGCACCGCCGCTACCGTCGGAGATCGTCCAGAAGACCCGAGCAAAGTACATTGAAGCATTCGAATCGCTCTCGGAAAAAACCTTCCCCTGGACCTGACCTGCGATTGCCAAATTCCAATTGACGATTGCGGATTAAAAAACGAAAAACAATTACGGCGGTCTTCGGGCCGCCGTTTTCTTGCGCACAGACTGTAGGCTGGGGCGCAGCCCCACCTTTTCTTCTGCATCGGGCGGGTTACATCTGGGATACGAATGCGTAGATGTTGTAGAACGCGTGGGTGCCCACGGCGATACCGAATCCGCGAAATACGTACAGACCGCCCAGATAGATTCCCGCCACCGTGCGGAACAGAAATGCCTTGGTCGGGAACTCGGCGACGCCGGTGAGTTGATCCCACGTCAGGTGATACGCGCTGAACACGATCGCCGAGACGATTAGCGCCGCGATCGCGCAGGACTGCTCCTTGAGCCTCAGAATGTCTACCAGCAGCACCAGGCCGAGGCTGATGAACATCAGCCTGAAGATGAATTCCTCGTAAACGCCCGCGCCGATCGCCTGCATGAATCCCTGCACGAACTCGCTCTGGGCGGGCGAGAGCAAATCACCGGGATTCCCCGTCGCCTCCAATCCCTGGGCGCTGAGCAGCCTGCCTGTCAGGTGAAACAGGACCACCAGCGGGACTGTCCACACAATCGATTCGCCGAACATTCCGGCCAGCGTCTTGAGTTGCAGCTTCCACGGGTCTTTGTGGGCGAGATGCTGCATGAGCAGCACGATTACGATAAGGACGGCCGGTAAGTAGCTCGCCGTCGCGCCGAAGTGCCCGAGTATCCGCAGTATGTCCCTGGGCGCCAGCAGGGCGGTTCCGTAGATGGCCGTGCCTATCTGGAAGACCACCAGCAGCGGAAGGACAAACGCCAGACCGTTCAGCGGGCGCAGCGTGTCGTTGCGGTAGGTGTCGGGCAGCTTGGGCTTGGATCCGTCCTTGGCCATAGGTCCATTATGCGGCAAATGCGTCCGTCTGCAACTGCGTAGACTCAGCGGCCCGGTGAAATCTCGATGTGCGGGGCGAGTTTGGCGACGGTCTTGGGCCCGATGCCGCGGACCTTTGCCAGGTCTTCGGCGCTGGTGAAAGGCTGAAGGTAGTGACTGTTGCGGTAGTCGATGATTCGCTTGGCCATCTTGGGCCCGATACCGCTTAAGCGCCTAAGCGACACTGCCGAAGCGATGTTCGGATCGATTTTCTGGGTTGCGAGTTCCACGCGTTGAGGGTAAACGGGCAATTCGCCACTATCAGTGGTGGACTGACCCCAGGCGGCTGTCGAAAGGGCGGCTGCTGCAAGAAGGCAAAGAATTCCGAGGGCGGCGACGTTCTGTCGCGACCAGGACAGATCCCAGCGGGATTGTCGCTCAGATATCATTGATTGTTATTGGCGGGTTTCTGGCTGTTGACGGCGTTGGCGGCGAGCAGGGCCTTGAAATTCCGCAGCTCGCGGTAGGCCAGCTTCGGCGAAAGGTCGCTGTTGCACAGCCCACCGTGCGGGATGTAATGACCGTCGTAATCGGCTAGATCACGCCAGCAGATCGTATCGACGAACGGTTTGGAGATCGCGACCCGGTAGAATGCCTGCAACCACTCGGCCTGGAGCCTGTCGGACCACTCTCGATGCCACTTGCCTGCCTTGGCGACATCGAGTTTGCCTCCCCACGCGTCCCACTTGTCGGGCGTCTGTGCCGACGGTGCCTGACAGGCGGTAATGTGAACGGACTTGCCCATCCGCACGAACGAGTCCAGCAGTGAACTTGTCTGCAGCAGATCGCGGACGAAGTGTCCGTCTGTCGGAACGCCGGTGTGCAGTTGCACGCCGAATGCGTCGAACTTGATTCCGCTCTGGACGGCCATATCCGCGTACATCATCGGAGGAACCGTCCGCTGGTTGCGAGCGTAATACTCGCCCCACGGAAGGATGAGGTCTATCACGACGTGGCTGGCCGGTGCGAGGTTCTTTACCAGCAGGCAGCCCATTCGCGTCAGTTCCATCAGTTGCTCGAACTTCAGGTTGAAGCTGTTCTGGGCGTGGATTCCTGCGACGACCTTCCACGATTTGACGTGGCTTCCGTATCGCTGGACGACTTTCTGGATTCGCTCGTAGATGAGGTCGCGCAGCGCATCGTAATCGTGCTCCCAAATGTACAGCCATTCGGGCAATTGCTTCTGGTCGAAGCTCAGCAGCGGACCGGCGTGGATGGGTTTCTTGTTCTGAACGGCCCAGCTCACCCACGAATCGATCTCGTCGTACCGGTACTCGTGTTCCTTCGGCTCGGTGTGCTTCCAGGGCATGGGTATCGATACGAAATCGAACGCCTCGGACATCCGGGTTTTGAATTCATCGGACGTACTCAGCAGGTCCACCTGGCATCCGAAGGCGGTCTTGGCGGCGACCAGGCTGGCGGCTTTGCGCCGAGAGATGAAGATATCGGCGTGGAATAGCGCCATTTTCTCTCCGAGCATCAGTGCGCCCGACAGCGCCTTATCGGCCAGCGATGCAGCTTCGGTGGGTCTGTCGGTCGCCTGCAAGGCCGAAATGAACTCCATGCGGGCCAGCTCGAACGACTTATTGAGCTTCTGGGCGTCCTTGAAATCGAACAGTCCCCAGTCCTCTCGCTTCTGGACCAGTCGCATCATCTGTCCGCGCGCCATTTCGAGATTGAGATTGTACGGTTCTTCGCGATCGGGCAGGCGGGTGGTGGGCATCATGCATCGCCCGGATTTGCCGGCGTCCCACAACATCGTCAGACCGCAGGCACCTGCGACGCGCTTCTCGATGCTTATAACACCGTCTGAGAAGCTGATCTTAGCGGACACAGGAACACCGTCCTGGCCGAAGACATACGCTCCGTCCAGACTCATTTCAGTGGCCAGCGCACCATTACAATACACGTTAAACCGCAGCATGTTGCCCTTCGGTATGAGGCGTATAAAAGAATAATATCAGGCTACCGGAGCAACTCACCATATGGCCAGGCCCCGTTCGTCCACAATCCTATACTGACAGGATACTCTCTGACGCCCGCCTTGACCACTATATGTTTGGCCCGGGCAGGCAAAAATAGGCGTATCTACCCTATTTAACGGTTTGAGCCTCGAACGCACGAAGCTCGACGATATGCACGCCGGGATTGGCGCTATTGTACAGCATGTTCACCTTGATATAGCGGGCCATTCGCGGTGCGAACTTGTGCATGTCGCCCTTGTGGGTAGCCGGGGTGGTGTTGGTGCTCATGTCCGCAACCTGCGTCCAGTTCTCGCCGTCAGCCGAAACTTCCACCGTGTATTGGTAGTAGCGCTTCTGGGCGAGTTGGTAAACCGTGAACACCTGGATCGTGTTGAGCTTGTGTGGCTTGTCCAGATCCACCCGCAACCATTGCGGATAGGGCTTGGCACCCCAGTAGCTGTAATTGTCCACGATTCCGTCGACGGCGTATTCCATGCTCTTTTCGCTGCGCAATTCGCTGGACGAGCAGGTGACGGGCTTGAACGTCGTCAGGTTCTTCTCGAAGTAGTTCAGCTCCCATTGTTCGGTTTTCAGCGTAACTTTCCGCTGTGTCTGCGGGACGGTGAATTCGTATTCGAGGAAAAGTTCCGCCTTGGGCGGGTCGTCGATTACTGGCTTGAGCGGGAAGGCCATCTCTGCGGACTCACCCGGTGCGAGCGTGAACTCGGTTCGGGCTATCTTCGGTGCCCATCCGCTTGCGTCCATGACCGCCGATATCTTTACCGGTACGGGCAGGTAGTTGGTCCGCCTGAGCGTGTATGTTCCACCCGCTCGCGAAATGCCCAAGTCCGAGGCGTCCACCTCAATGGTCTTGCGGGCGGCAGCGGCCAGCTTTGCGAAGTTCGTCCCGAGCACCTCGTCCACCGGCAGGATGGCGACGGTAGGCTGACCCTCATCGACGCTGACGTTAGCGAACATGCGAAAATTCCCCAGCGTGTGGGCAGTATCGGTGGCGATTGCCGCGCCCGGACCCATATTGTAGGTGGCAAATCCGTCTGTCTCCAAATACATCAGATCGTGAGTTTGCCCGTTGAAGATCGTGGTGCGTTCAACAGGCAGCGTATCGCGAAGCTCACGCCAGTGACGGGTGTAGCGGCGGAGCGGCATGTTGCAGAAAACGAATATCTGCTTTGCTCCTGCCGCTGCGGCGACGTCTCTTTTCAACCATGCGTACTGCTTTACGGCGAACGCCTCGTCCGTCATCGCAGTGTGCGAATCGAGCACGATGAAGTGCCTGCCCTTGTAATTGAAACTGTAAAAGCTCCGCCCGTAACGTTCGACAAAGGCGCTGCGCATTACCGGATTGGTTACGTCGTGATTGCCTACGCAGTAGAAAAACGGTGCATCGAGCTTGGCTATCATCGCATCGAATTGGTCCCACTGTTTGGCCAACTCGGCCAGGTCTTCGGTCTCGCCCTCGATGAGTCCGCCGAGTGACATTACGAAGTCGGGCTTGAGCAGGTTGATGCGTTCGATAGTGCGCGGCCAGTCTGTGGAAGCCTGCCACCCCGTCCCGTCCCCCACGACGACGAATGAAAACGCGTCATCGCTATTGGGTGCCCTCCCGCGCGAGGCGGTCATCCACGAAAGCTCCTGGGGCGTTTCGGTTGAGATGTGTTGCGGAATGCAGCCGACACCCGAAAGCAACATTCCCGACAATACGAACAAACAAACGGTCAATCGCATCTCAAAACTCCATTATTGGTAATCCTGCGTTCCTGCCAGCGGGTCGTGGTCGAACGGTTCGAGCGGGCAGCCGTCGCATTTTGCCTTCGGTTTGCAGTAGTTCTTGCCCACCGCTACGAGTTGTGCGTGATAATCGTTCCATAGTTCGACATCCTCTGCGAGCGAGCTTTCGAACAGCTCCTTGATCGCGTCGTAATCGTCCTCACCGTGGATTAGCCCGTGACGCAGCAGAATGCGGTAGGTGTAGGTGTCTACCACGAAGGTGGGCTTATGAGCGGCGTAGAGGATAATGCTATCGGCTGTCTCGCGGCCGATACCGTTGACGCCCAGCAACTCTTCACGTAGCGAACTCACCGAGCGGTTCAGAAATCCTTCTACATCATCTCCATAATCTCTGTGAATGACTGTTAAAAGGTTTCGGAGGCGTTTAGCTTTGACGTTGAAGTAGCCAGCCGGCCGGATCAGTTCGGCCAGTTGCTCGTGCGGGGTCGCCAGCAGGGCGGAGATGCTAAGTAGTCCGGCGGCTTGAAGGTTGGCGATTGCCTTTTCTACATTCCGCCAGTTGGTGTTCTGTGTGAGGATCGCCCCGATGCAGACTTCCAGCGGCGTATCGCCAGGCCACCATTGCTGATGCCCGAACCGCTCGACCATCGCGTCGTACAGTTCCATCAACTTTGTCCCGGTCGTGCTCATGGCCGATAGGATACCGCAAGCACCGCCAGGATGCACCGCTGCACTGGGATCGCATTTAGTTTCTTTTATGCGGGGAGACGAGTGGCTCATCGGGGGGGCAGTAGAGCTGTCCGTCTTTGACCCATCCGCAATCGCGGTCGGAGAGTTCCTTGACCAGATAGCTTCGCCATGTGTCGACTTCGTCGGTGTGGGCTGGATCGTCGATCAGATTATGGCACTCGGTCGGGTCGGCTTCGAGGTCGAAGAATTGCTGCATGTCCACAAGCGGCAGCCAGACGAACTTGCGCCGCCCGTCGGTGACGTAATGCATCTCGCTGGACGGTCCGTAGCAGTCGCTGTGCTCGCCGTGGATGTACGTTCGCCAGCTTTCGGCGGGTGCTTTTGTGAGCGGCAGAAGATTCTCGCCGATGACGGTCTCGGGAATCTCGACGCCGGTTATATCGAGAATTGTCGGCATGATATCACGCAGTTCGACGACTTCCTCGGCGCAGTCGCGCTTAGTTGGCTCGGACCAGAGCGGCGGGCAGATCAGCAGTGGAATCCTCGCCGAGCCTTCGTAGGCGTAGGTCTTTCGCCACAGGTTGTGATCGCCCAGCATGTCCCCGTGATCGGATGTGAAGATGAACCATGTGTTCTCAACTGACCCCGCGTCGAAACGCTTCATGTAGTTCAGCAGCCTGCCTATCTGGGCGTCGACAAAAGAAACCTCGCCGTAATAGCCCGTCCGGGCACGGTCGATGCGCTTCTCAGAGAGCTTGCCTCGCCATGCGTCGGGGTGGGCGGCGTCGGCGGGTACGTCGTGCATCGCAGCCCAGTCGCCGACATCCGCCGGCGGCGCGGAGCCTTTATCTGCGTACATGTCCCAGTATGCCTGGGGCGGAACGTATGGCGAGTGAGGCCGGGCGAACGAAATGTTCAGAAGGAATGGGCGGTCCTTGTCGCGGTTTTTCAGGAACTCCAGCGACTGCGACATCGTCCATGCGGTGGGGTGGAGATATTCTTCGGTATGCCACGGCCGGGCCTGCCATGCGTTCGAGCCGATTCCGTGATCGTTGGGCGTTACGCCATCGGGTGCATGCTGCTTGAACCACTTGCGGTAATCGTCGCCACCGAATTCGGGAAACTCTATGCGGCCGGATTCCTCGATCTCCGTCGTCTCGAATCCCATCGGGCCTCGCGGGGGGTGGAAGTGGCCCTTGCCGACCATGTGCGTCTGGTAGCCTGCCGACGTCAGTTCGCCAGCCAACGTGTGCGGGTAATCGTCGGGGATCGGGCCCTGGCCGCGGCCCATGCCGAGTATGCCCGTGTGCCACTGATCCATACCCGTCCAGAGAATCGCCCTTGCAGGTATGCACGACGGGCAGGCTGTGTATGCGTGATTGAACCGCGTGCCGTGGGCTGCGAGGTAATCGATGTTCGGCGTCTCGATATATTGATTGCCATCGTAGCCAAGCGCGTCACCGCGAAGCTGGTCGCACATGATCAGAATGATGTTCGGTTTGGGCGGCATCTTAGTTCCTTCCAATCGTCTGCTATCGCAAGGTACGTCGCGACATGTATAATGAACAACTCAAATGATACTGCCAGTCGGTAGAGTTGGCAACTTGTTGCCGACGTGTTTAGGATCGACGGTCATTGCGTCGGCAACAAGTTGCCGAACCTACTTACTGTGTTGAATTTGTGTGATTTGTGTAATTCGTGAAATGCAGTTTCTGTTGTTGTCGTTGCTGTTGAAATTCGATTCATTCGTGTAATTCGTGGACTGATGTTTTGTGCCGTTGTTTTTAGCTGCCAGCTTCCAGAGATTAAAATGCCTGATTTCAAAGTAGTTTCGGACATGACACCGCAGGGCGACCAGCCTGCCGCCATCAAGCAGCTCGTGAAGAACATCAATAGCGGGCATGGTCACAACGTTCTGCTGGGCGTTACGGGCAGCGGTAAGACTTTCACGATGGCCAATGTCATCGAGAAGATCAACAAGCCCACGCTCGTGATTTCGCACAACAAGACGCTCGCGGCGCAGCTTTACGAGGAATTCAAGGAACTGTTCCCCGATAACGCGGTCGAGTATTTCGTCAGCTATTACGATTACTATCAGCCGGAAGCTTACATCCCGCAGCGGGACATCTACATCGAGAAGGACGCCTCGAAGAACGAGGAACTCGACCGGCTGCGTCTGTCCGCCACCACGAGCTTGTCGGGGCGAAAAGACGTGCTGTTGGTCTCGAGCGTTTCGTGCATATTCGGACTGGGCAGCCCGGAAGAGTACAAGAAGATGGTCGTCGCCATTCGCGTGGGAGACACGGTAGAACGCGACGAACTGCTGCGGAGTTTCGTGAACCTTCGGTACGACCGCAACGATGTGGACTTCAAACGCGGCACGTTCCGCGTTCGCGGCGATACGGTTGACATTTATCCGGCCTACGAGGAGTTCGGCTATCAGATCGAACTGTTCGGCGATTCCGTCGAGGCGATACACCTGATTAACCCGACTAGCGGCGATTCGCTGGCCAGGACGGACAAGATGTTCCTGTTCCCGGCCGTCCATTACGTCGCCGAGGAAGACACCATCGAGCGGGCGAGCGAGACGATCAAACACGAGCTCGAAATGCAGGTGATCAACCTGAAAAACGCGGGCAAGCTTCTCGAAGCACAGCGGCTATCCGCCCGGACGCGATACGACCTGGAGATGCTTCAGGAGGTTGGTTACTGCCCCGGCATTGAAAACTATTCGCGTCACCTCGACGGGCGCGAGCCGGGCAAGAAGCCCTACACGCTGATAGATTATTTCGGCGACGATTTCCTGCTGATGATCGACGAATCGCACGTGACGATTCCGCAGATTCGCGCGATGTACAACGGCGACCGCTCGCGCAAGCAGGTGCTCATCGATCACGGGTTCCGCCTGCCCAGCGCGCTGGACAACCGTCCGCTGATGTTCGAGGAATTCGAGGCGACCTGGAAGCAGGTGGTTTTCGTTTCGGCGACGCCGGCGAACTATGAACTGACCCTCTCTGGCGGAGAGATTGTCGAGCAGGTAATTCGCCCGACCGGGCTGATCGATCCACCGGTGGAAGTTCGCCCCGCACGCGGGCAGGTTGCAGACATTATCAAGGAGATCGAAAAACGCATCGCCGTCGGCGAGCGAACGCTCGTCACCACAATTACCAAGCGATTGGCCGAGGACCTCTCGGAGTATATCAAGCAGGCTGGTTTCGCTTGCAACTACCTTCACAGTGAGGTCGATACGCTCGAACGCGTGGACATTCTCCGCGAGCTTCGCCAGGGCAAGTACGACGTGCTGGTGGGCGTTAACCTGCTGAGAGAGGGCCTGGACCTACCGGAAGTTTCGCTGGTGTGCATCCTCGACGCGGACAAGCAGGGCTTCCTCCGCTCGGCGACTTCGCTCATCCAGACGATAGGCCGATGCGCTCGAAACGTTAATGCCCTCGTGCTGCTCTACGGCGACAAGATCACCGACGCCATGCAGCAGGCGATAGACGAAACCTCTCGCCGCCGCGAACTGCAAAGGGCCTACAATAAAGAGCACAACATTACCCCGCAGACGATCAAGAAGGCCATCCGCACCTCGCTGGCCGATCAGCTCCGCGCGACGCGAACAGCACGAGAAGCCATCCACGCCACCGAGCACGAATTCGATGCCACCGAACTGGTCGCCCAGCTCGAAAAAGAGATGTACGAAGCCGCCGAGTCACTCGAATTCGAAAAGGCGGCAAAGCTCCGCGACCGCATACAGGCTCTCAGCGGCAAGGATGTCGAAGATGAGTTCGACGCCGAGAGCAAACCCAAAAAAACCGGCCGCAAAGGCAGACAAATGTAATGCACTCAGCATGGGAATCAAGCTTGGATAAGATCATTGTTCAGACAATTGTGGAAACAGAACCTCAGCTTGCTGACGTTGAGAGGATCGAGTTTCTGGATAAAGGATACTCTCCCGATCGCAAGTTTGTACTCCACTGCGGCAGGGGAGATTGCTATCTACTGCGTATCAGCGAGATCAAATTGCAGGAACGCCGCCTGCAGGAATTCAACTTGATCGGCCGGTTTCATTCCAAAGGGGTGAGTTGTCCTGAGCCCGTGGCCTTTGGCACGCTGGACGGGGACGGTGTTTGCTATTCAATTTACCATTACATTCCGGGCGAATCCGCCGAGCAGATCCTTCCGACATTGGACAGAAAGCAACAGTTCGATCTTGGCATCGCTGCCGGCGCAGAGTTGCGCAAGCTTCACGAATTGCCTTGTCCGAATGCAGGATTAGATTGGCATGAGGCCCGGACAAGCAAGTATCGCAAACGTGTCTCAGAGGCACATAAGCTTGGATTGACGTTCCCATGCCAAGAGAGAATCGAGCGGTTCGTCGAGGATAATCTGCATCTAATGAAGGACGTTCGGGCGTCTTTCCAGCACGATGATTATCACCCCGGCAATCTGATAATCCATGATGGTCGATTTTCCGGCGTTATAGATTTCAACCGCTTTGACTGGGGTGACCCTCTGCACGATTTCTACAAAGTCCCCATGTTCACCGCCCCAATCAGCGTTCCCTTCGCAAACGGCCAGGTGGCAGGCTATTTTGACGGATCAATTCCCGATGACTTTTGGCTGCGATATAACCTCTATGTGGCTATGTGCTTCCACAGTTCGCTGGTTTGGGCCTATCATTGCGACCGCGATAGTCCGGACCGTTGGCACCATCGCCTGAAGATGATGGCCGAGATGCACGATTTCAAATCCGGAGGCACACCGTCTTGGTACGATCCCGCCACTTGTTGACCTGGTGGGAGTGTGGGTGGAAGTTTGGGCGGTGGCGTATTATATTGCAGTGGGCTGAGGTGACGTTTGCTCACCCGCCACGCGAACGATTCACGACAAAGGAGTATCGAGATGAAAATCCTCATAGCGGACCAACTTTCCGACATCGCCAAAGCCGCCCTCAAAGACCTGGGCGGAGATATCGTATCCAATCCTGACCTCAAGGCCGAAGACCTCCCCGAGCATCTCGGAGATAGCGAGATTTTGATCGTCCGCTCGACGAAGGTCACAGCGGCTGCTATCGAAGCTGCCCCTAAACTATCGCTGATTATCCGCGCCGGGGCGGGCGTCAATACGATCGATCTCGAAGCTGCATCTGCCCGCGGCGTGCATGTAGCGAACTGTCCGGGCAAGAATACCGACGCGGTGGCGGAACTCGCCATCGGTTTGCTCATCGCGGCTGATCGGCAGATAGTAGCGGCCAGCAACGACCTGCGAGCCGGTGCGTGGGAGAAGAAGAAATACGGAAAGGCCGCCGGACTGAAAGGGCGTACACTCGGAATTCTCGGTCTGGGTTCGATCGGTAAAGCCGTCGCCTCCCGCGCCAAGGGCCTGGAGATGAACGTCGTCGCCTGGTCGCGCAGCCTCACTCCCGAAGTGGCAGAGCAGATGGGTATCGGCTACTGCAAATCTCCGATATCGCTGGCCAAGCATTCAGACGCTATCAGCGTGCACATCGCCGCAAACAAGGATACCGCACACATGGTCGACGCCAAGTTTCTGGCGGCTATGAAGGACGGAGCGATTCTCGTCAACGCCTCGCGCGGTGAGGTGATCGATACCGAGGCGCTCAAAAAGGCCATCGACCAGAAGCAGCTTCGCGTCGCGTCGGATGTCTTCGAAAACGAGCCGACCGGCGGTAAGGCCGACTTCCCCCATACAGAACTGGCCGAAATGATCACCTGCACTCCGCACGTGGGAGCCTCGACGAACCAGGCCGCCGAAGCCATCGCCACCGAGGCCGTCCGCGTCGTGGCCAGCTACGTTGAAACAGGCAAGCCCGTCAACTGCGTCAATACCCAGGCGAGATCGACTGCCACTTACAACATGATCGTAACCCACTATAATCGCGTTGGCGTACTGGCAGGCGTGCTCGACGCGCTGCGGAGCGACGGGATCAATATCGAGGAAATGGAAAATTACATGTTCGACGGCGGGCAGGCGGCATCATGCACGCTCAGGCTCGACGGCAAACCGTCGGACGAGACAATCGGACAGATCGCCGCCGGCGAGAACGTCATTCAGGTCGGACTCAAGGGATCATGACCAAACGTGTTAAATCAGGGAAGACCGAACTGGAGAACCTCAAGCAGTTGCTGGCTATGGCCAAGGCTGAGGATCTCGGGTCCGGAGATGTTACCAGTTCGCTGCTGGCCGCCGATGCCCACGCTGTCGGCAAGTTCGTCGTCCGCGAGCCGATCGTCGTGTGCGGGCTCGTGTTTCTGGACGAAATCGCGCGGGCGTACGATCCGAATATCAAAACCTCGCTGCTGGCCAAGGACGGTCAATCCATCGCCGCCGGGGCGGAAATTGCAACATGGTCCGGTCCGATTGTATCGATGCTCGCAGCCGAGCGGGTAGCGCTGAATTTCCTGCAGAGGCTCTCGGGCATTGCTACGCTGACGAGCACATACGTATCGGCCGTCGAGGGTACGGATGCCAAGATATACGATACTCGCAAGACCACGCCCGGCTGGCGGCATCTCGAAAAATACGCCGTCCGCGCCGGTGGCGGGTGCAATCACCGCACCGGCCTCTACGACGCGGTGCTCATCAAAGATAACCACCTGGCGATTCTCTCGGCCGATCAGCGAGAGGCGATGATGAAGATGGGCGATCTGCTTTCGGGTTCTTCGGCGCGATTCGCCAAGTGCGATTTCGTCGAACTGGAAGTCGATACGCTCGAACAACTCGCCGTCGCACTGAACATGCCGGTCGATGTGATACTGCTGGATAATATGTCGGCCGAGCAGATGACCGCCGCCGTCGAAATGAGAAATGACGCCGGACTTACCGGGCGGGTCGCACTTGAGGCATCCGGTGGGATCACGCTGGACAACCTGCGGCTCGCGGCCACAACCGGTGTCGAGCGGATCGCCGTCGGTGCGATAACGCATTCGGCGACGGCTGTCGATATCGCACTGGAACTGAAAACGGCAACGGCAACAACAACAGCTTCAACACAGAGAAAGAAGTAGTCCACTAATTACGCAAATTCCACGAATCTTACGGCAACAGCAAACAGCAATATCGAATAACGAACACTGAATAGCGAATAACGAACACTGAATAGCGAATAACGAAGTGCCCCCAAAGGGGCAGGCACGGCTGATAGCTTGAAAGAGTCAGTAAGGTCGGCAACAAGTTGCCAATCCTACCGATGAATGCCCCCACGCTGTGTTGAATTCGTGGACTGATGTTTTGTGCCGTTGGCTGCTTGTAGTGAGCGAGGCAAAGCCGAGTCGAACTGAAAGCTGGTTTGGGCATGGATCGAGTCAATCGCACTATCGAACTGCTTTACGACCGGGGCGAGCATTTTTTTTCGCTCGACGAACTGGCCACTCAGGTTGGTATTTCCCGAAGTGAACTCGATGATGCGATGCGCCTGCTTGATGAACGGGGACACCGATTCGAGCATTCTCCCGCCCATGGTGTTCGTCTGGTGCGGCCTGTGCGACTTGATGCGAATCTGATTGAGCGACGGTTGGGTCTGCCATTTGTGGGACGAAACGTGATCTGCTTCGGCGAGGTGGATTCGACCAACGATGTGGCGTTCGATTCTGCGCTACAGGACGATGCTGACGGACTGGTTGTTCTCGCTGAGTCTCAGCGTTTGGGGCGAGGGCGGCTGGGCCGGAGTTGGATAAGTCGACCGGGTGCGAACATACTCATGAGCACGCTGCTTGGTAG